>Ga0222427_100256_pt1 | contig 118879 bp, 108 predicted proteins | sample 2B20Ametagenome_FD_182890 | JGI IMG/M metagenome (GOLD analysis project Ga0222427, IMG submission 182890) | Enriched microbial communities from leaf-cutter ant dump, University of Wisconsin, Madison, United States - 2B20A (version 2) | ecosystem: Environmental > Terrestrial > Nest > Insects... | reverse complement strand
AACCTTAGTCAATCCCAATCTGCCTTACTTTACTTCAATGAACTCCCTTATTGCGGCTGCAAAACTAGAACCTTTTTTTAACTTCACAAACTTTATCAAACCTTTTTTTAAATCTTTTTCTTAATACACTCATTACAAAGACTTAACAATATCAATTTTTTTTAATTGCTTTGACGCCGTTGGCGTCATTCCTAGGTTTTATTGGGGTTCTGCCTTTTTTTATCCCTAAAAAGTCAGACCTGACAGGTTACAAAAACCTGGCAGGTGCTCCAAAATTAGTGGCATCTTTACTTATATATAAGGGTGGTTGCTAAAAAAGAATACCTGGTCAGCTTTAAAAAAATTAATTTTTTCAAAACCCGAACAAAATTACCTTCCCTAGTACACTAATTTTATCATCCTTTTCTAAACGTATCCTCTAAAAAAAGATTAAAACAAAAGTGTTGATCATATAAAAACATCTCCCAGGAATAAAAAATTTTAATCGCTTTAGTAAATTATCTGAAACACGAATCAATTTGATGAACCGGAAAATTTCTTCAAAATAAAAAAACGACACTATTATATAGTATAACTACTAACCCAATCAAAATTCTTTTGATCAAAATAGCTCATATAACAAAAATACCCTACAGGTTTTTGAAACCTGTCAGGTGCAAAAACAAAAAAACCGCAGGAAATCCTGCGGTTTATATTGAACTCCGATTTTATCGGAACAAAAATCTTAACTTTTCAAAGCTTCCGCTCCACCAACGATCTCAAGAATCTCGTTAGTAATTGCAGCCTGACGCGCTTTGTTATACGTAAGCTTTAACTGGTTTCTTAAATCCGTTGCATTATCGGTTGCTTTATGCATTGCTGTCATACGCGCTCCGTGTTCTGCAGCGAAAGAATCTCTGATTGCTTTGTATAATTGTGTTTTTAATGATTTTGGAATCAAGGTTAACACAATTTCTTCTTTTGATGGTTCAAAAATATAATCGGAAGAAGCAGTAGCTGCACCTTCGATCGGCGCTAATGGTAAAAACTGCTCGGTCACTACAATTTGAGTAGCTGCATTTTTAAACTGGTTGTATACCAACTCAATTTTATCATACTCACCGTTTACAAATTTATCCATTAATGTCGCTGCCAAAGCACCTACATTTTCGAAAGTCAGGTCATCGAAAATTGGGCTCTGGTTGTCCACTACATTATTTGTTTTTCGAAGTACATCGTTTCCTTTTTTACCTACAGTAATCACGTCGATTTGTTTACCGGCATACGCCTCAGTAAGACCTTTCACCTGTTTGATTACGTTGGCGTTAAAAGCACCACAAAGTCCTCTGTTTGATGTAATGGCTACGATCAATACTTTATTTACTTCGCGTTGTTCTGCAAATTTTCCAGCAGCATCACCTTCTAACGACGCACTTAAATTTTGTATTAACTCTGTTAATTTTTCGGCATAAGGGCGCATTGCTGTAATTGCATCCTGTGCTTTTTTCAGCTTAGCAGCAGATACCATTTTCATCGCAGATGTAATTTGCATCGTAGATGAAACAGAAGTAATCCTATTACGTATTTCCTTTAAATTTGCCATTTGTCGATTTGAAATAAAACAATCTGAAATCCGAAGTAGTGCTCCGGATTTTCAGACTATCTAATTATTAATATTTTGCAGAAACTTCTTTAGCTACTTTTTCTAAAACATCGGTAATTTCGTCTGTGAATTTACCAGCTTTTAAAGCATCAAGAGTATCTTTATGTTTCGCTTTTAAGAATTCTAAATAATCTTTTTCAAATTCTTTTACTTTTTCAACCGGAACATTTCTCAATAAGTTTTTCGTTCCAGCGTAGATAATTGCAACCTGATCTTCCACTTTGTACGGATCGTTTACCGCTTGTTTCAAGATTTCAACGTTACGTCTACCTTTTTCGATTACGTTTAAAGTAACGGCATCAAGATCGGAACCGAATTTCGCGAATGCTTCTAATTCACGGAATTGCGCCTGGTCTAATTTTAATGTACCGGATACTTTTTTCATCGATTTGATCTGAGCATTACCTCCTACACGAGATACGGAGATACCAACGTTGATCGCCGGACGAACTCCAGAGTTGAATAAATCGGACTCTAAGAAGATCTGACCATCAGTAATCGAAATTACGTTTGTTGGAATATACGCAGAAACGTCACCCGCTTGTGTTTCGATGATTGGTAACGCTGTTAACGATCCACCACCTTTAACGATTGGACGTAAAGATTCTGGTAAGTCATTCATATCTTTAGCGATGCTATCATCAGCAATAACTTTAGCAGCACGCTCTAATAATCTTGAGTGAAGGTAGAAAACGTCTCCAGGATACGCCTCACGTCCTGGTGGACGACGTAATAATAGGGATACCTCACGGTAAGCAACCGCTTGTTTTGATAAATCATCATAAACGATTAACGCCGGACGACCTGTATCACGGAAGTACTCACCGATTGCAGCACCTGCAAATGGAGCATATACCTGCATTGGAGCCGGGTCAGAAGCATTTGCAGCTACGATTACCGTATATGCCATCGCTCCTTTTTCTTCTAATGTTTTTGCAATTCCAGCAACTGTTGATGCTTTTTGTCCAACAGCTACATATATACAGAATACTGGTTTTCCAGCATCGTAAAATTCTTTCTGATTTAAGATGGTATCGATACAAACTGTAGTTTTACCAGTTTGACGGTCACCAATAACCAACTCACGTTGTCCACGTCCTACAGGGATCATGGCATCGATTGATTTGATACCTGTTTGTAACGGTTCTGTTACCGGCTGACGGAAGATTACTCCAGGAGCCTTTCTTTCTAATGGCATCTCATATAGATCACCACCGATTGGTCCTTTACCGTCAATTGGGAAACCTAGTGTATTTACAACACGACCTACCATTTCTTCACCAACTTTTAATGAAGCAATACGTTGTGTTCTTTTTACAGTTGACCCTTCTTTAATTCCAGTAGACGGACCTAATAATACCACACCTACATTATCTTCTTCAAGGTTCAATACAATTGCCTCTAACCCGTTTTCGAATTGTACTAACTCACCGTATTGTGCGTTAGATAAACCATAAACTCGGGCGATACCGTCACCCACCTGAAGAACTGTTCCCACTTCTTCCAGAGTGGCTCCTGATTCAAAACCAGATAATTGTTTCTTTAATATTGCTGAAATTTCAGCAGGCTTAATTTCTGCCATCTTGATTTATAATTTAAACACTTTGCAGTGTGGTAAATATTAATTACTTAGTTCTCTTTTTAATTCTCTTAATCGGTTTGCTATTGAAGCGTTGTATTGTTTGTCACCAATTCGCAACACAAATCCTCCTAAAATAGATGGATCTACAGTGTTTACCAAGGTGATGGTTTTATTCGAAAATTCTTTGATCTTCGCTAAAACTTTTGCTTCCAACTCCGGGGTAATAGGAAAAGCCGTAGTTACGTTTGCTGTTTCCACTCCGTTCATTTCGTCAAACAAAGCGTTATATTGTGATGCTACCTCTGGTAAAATCTCAAATCGTTTGTTTTCTAAAAGTAAGCGGAATAACCCTTTTGTTTCTGACTGTACAGAAGCAAATATTTCTGATAATGCCGAAATCTTAACATCAGCCTTAATTACCGGGCTTGCTAAAAATTCCTTTAACTCTGCGCTTTCTGCAACAGCCGTAACAATCGATTTCATATCGTTGTTTACGGTAGCCGCCTGGCCATTTGAGTTTGCAATATCTAAAATTGCTTTTGCATATCTAATCGCTGCTCTTGCCATAACGATTAATTTAATTTTACTTCATCTAACATTTTCTCAACCAATTTGGTTTGAGTTTCTTTGTTAGCTAGTTCTTCTCTCAATAATTTCTCAGCAATCTCTAATGATAATGTCGATACATGGTTTTTCAATTCTACCATAGCAGCGTTCTTTTCGCTTGCGATTGTAGCTTTAGCCTGTTCGATCATTTTGTTACCTTGCACCTGAGCTTCCTCTTTTGCATCAGCAATCATTTTTTCTTTGATTTCACGAGCTTCTTTGATCATCGTATCTCTTTCAGCTCTAGCCTCAGCTAACAATTTTTCGTTATCAGCTTTAAGGTTTTGCATTTCTTTCTTCGCATTTTCTGCTGAAGCAATAGCGTTTCTAATACCTTCTTCACGAGCCGTGATTGAGTCCATGATTGGTTTCCAGGCAAATTTCACCAATAGTAAAATTAACACTAATAAGATAAGCGCTTGCCAAAAGAATAAACCGAATGAAAAATCGTTAATTAATTTCTCCATTTTATACTGAATATATTATGATTTAATTTTTTCTTACTAAATAAAACAACACCTGCAACCAACCGTTACAGGTATTGTTTTTCTGTTCTTTATTATTTTCCTAAGATTAAAGCAGCGAATGCTAAACCTTCTAATAAAGCAGCGATAATAATCATCGCTGTTTGAATTTTTCCAGCAGCTTCTGGCTGACGAGCAATAGCGTCCATAGCAGATCCACCGATTTTACCTAAACCTAAACCTGCACCGATTACTACTAAACCAGCTCCGATTAAATTAAGACTTCCCATAAGTATATATTAAAAAAATTAAACTTCTAAATTAAATAATTACATTTTCTTCTTCGTGACCGTGATCATCATGGTGGTGGTCCTGAACCGCCATACCAATAAATAAAGATGACAACATGGTAAAGATAAACGCTTGTAAGAATGCTACCAAAATTTCAATAACCGAGATAAACAACGTTAACCCTAAAGAAATTGGCATATCAGCATAAATATTTTTTCCTACGAAGATCATCGCGATCAAACTCATGATTACTACGTGACCTGCTGTAATGTTTGCAAACAAACGGATTAACAACGCAAATGGTTTTGTTAAGGTTCCAAGGATCTCAATTGGCATCAAGATGATTTTCATCGGAACCGGTACACCCGGCATCCAGAAAATGTGTCCCCAGTAATCTTTGTTCGCACTGAATTGCGTGATAAAATACGTGAACAATGCCAAACAAACCGTTACTGCAATGTTTCCGGTTACGTTAATTCCAAGTGGCGTCATCCCTAAAAGGTTTAACAACCAGATAAAGAAGAATACCGTTAACAGGTAACCCATGTATTTTCTGTATTTTTTCTCTCCAATGTTCGGGATTGCAATTTCGTCACGGATAAAAATAATCAGTGGCTCCAATACTCTTCCGAATCCTGTTGGAATAGCTCCTTTTTTATACGAACGTGCCAAACCTGTAAACATCAAGAATAATAAGATTGATGTGAACAACATGGACACTACATTTTTAGTGATAGAGAAATCCAACGGTTTTACGTTAGTTGGATGATGGTGCTCGTCGTAGTTGATTGTTCCGGCAGCATCTGTTTTATAAATTTTACCGTGGTATAATTTATAGAAGTTACCGTCTACTTCGGCAACTGCTTCTCCGTGGTGTAATTTTGAAGAAGAAAAAACTTTTAATCCGTTATCCAATAAGATAACCGGCAATGAAAATCCGTAATGTTTTCCTTCTTTCTCATCCGAGAAGAAAACGAAATCATGCGAATCCTGTAAATGGTGTTCAATGTAAGCTGTTACTTTGTCTTTTGGATCCTGAGTTGCGTGCTCGTCTCCATGAGAAGCTTCATTGTGAGCAACCTCTGTTGTTGCATGGGCTTCATGCGTTACTGCTGTTGCTACATGTGTAGTGTCTACTACCGGGTTTGCGAAAGCTATTGAAGACAACAGCCCTGCAAAAGTCGCTAGAATAATTCTGACAGGTTTTTTTGAAATCACCATACCTTATTAAATATCTTAATTTTTACGGTCCTTAAATTTGGTGCAAAGGTACATTTTTAATTAATATTCCAAGATGATTGGTAGTATTTTTTAATGCATTTGTCAAATTTAACTACTTTCCTTGCTTATCATTTAATAATCTTGACGTTAAAAACACTTCTAATGCCAAAAAAATAATGAAAATCACAAAAAAGTTTATTTTCTCTATATATACACTCGCTCCTTCCCGCTCCAGTACCGGCATCAGGAAGATATAACTCAGTGCAAATTGAATACTGATCAATACTAAAAAAACAAAACCGATCTGCTCCGGTTTGGTTTCTTTTATCCGAATTAAAAAAAGTAATATCGCTAATGAAAGAATTAGAAAGAAAAGATAAATTCCATATATAGGATAGTGGAATTCCTGATAGGTCTGAGCCGAAACACCAAACTTAAAAATAAGAATATGCAGTAGTGCTAGGATAGGGGCAATTTGAAACAAACGAAAGATTACAGCATACTTTTTCCTGCTCATATTTATTTTATTTATTTAACTGATTTACCTGCCGGATTACATTGTATAGCGCTATAAAAACGCCCAGCAGCGTAAGGATTTTTACATACAGATCATTAGGATTCGGATATTTTTCGTCGAGCCAGTTTCCTAAAAACGCAAAGGCAAAAATAATGATCCCCATCTGAAACGGGATATTAATTAGTGCCAGCCATTTATTACGCGTTTTTCTGTCCTGATCCTGATTCATTTGTTACGGTTGTTGCTTTGGTTGTTTTTCCGGATGCCGCTTCCATCATCACACAGGTCGCACTAAAATCGGCTCCTGGTTCTACCGCCAGTTTCCCAACGATTACTTCTCCTTTTATCGATGCCTTTGATTTGATATTCAGAATTTCGGTTACTTCGATCTTTCCGTTAAACTTTCCTTCAATATCGGCTGTATTGCATTTAATATCGCCTGTCACACTTCCGGCCGGGCCAATAACAAGTCGTCCTTTTGAATTAAAATTTCCAATCAGATTCCCATCCAACCTAAAATCGGCTTGCGAAATAATATCGCCGGTAATGGTTGTTCCTTCTACTATTCTATTGGTTTTACCTAATAAATCCGTGTAAGACTTTTTCTGTTGTTTTTCAAACATGGTATTATTTCTTTTAAAAACCACAGGTTTTATTCCTGTGATCTTACTGTTACTTGCTCTAAAAGTTATTTTAGGGTTGCCAGATACGCGTCCAGATTTTTCTTGATCTGAACAATTTTATAATCGTCATTCGAAATCACAAATGCATTTTCGGAAACTTTATAGCCTTTAAAATCTTTTAGTACACTAATCGTGGAAAGTGCCGCTTCTTTGCTGCTAAAACCGTGTACAATCACAAAGCTTTTATCCATAGTATACACATCGTTGGACAAGGTGATACGGTTGCTGTTACGATCGGTTATATATTTCTTTAATTTTTCGGTTAAGGCTTTGGTTTTCGCATCGTTTGCATTTGGATACGGAACCTGGAATACAATTTTCCAGCTGGACGGATTTTCTTTTCCTAATTCCAGTTTTTCCATTTTCGGAATGTCTGTTTTTAGTAACGCTTCTGCTTGTTTGCCTTCTTCCGCATTCGGATAATTTAAGGCCACAAAGTTCAATGCTTTTTTATATTCATCCAATCCTTTTAATCGTCCGATTACACTGGCTTTAAGCAATTCGAACTTCGGAACCATTTCTTCTCCGTTGAAATTTTCGATAACCGGATCCATTTGCGCCAGTACATCCTGTAGTTCGTCTTTTTCAAATTGTTTGAACAGTTTGTTATATACTTCTTCCGGACTTCCCGCAATGGTTGCTTCCGAAATATTGTTTAACAAAATCTGCGCATAACGGCTATCCGGATATTCAGCGATAATCTGTTGTTTCATGATCGCTGCTTTGGCCGGATCGATGATTTCGTAAATTTTAAAAAGATTGTATTTGGCCGGTAACACCAATCGTTCTTCCGGTTTGTTTACCAGTAGTTTTTCCAATCGGGATGCTGCCAGTTTGTATTCTTTAAATTTTTCTTTATAAATCGTTCCCAGTTGGAAATACGCAAAATTGCGATCTTTCGCCAAACTGTCCAGTACTTTCTGATCGGTTGGTAATTGTTTGATATAATAATCCGGTGTAAAGCGCTCGTCTTCCACCTGATTTTTCGGATTTTCATCAACCGCAGCTACCGCATCCTGATTTTCGTTTGCTTTATCGATAATGGTTTGCGTCGACCAACGCCAGTTGTCTTTTAACGGACGATTGCCCCATTTCTTTTTAAATTCCGTTCTACCAAAGGCGACCGTAGCCTGGTTGTAAAAATAGAAGGTGCTTCCACCGGTAAAACTTCCGGCATTTGTAGGCGCTCCCGACTGTTTTGGCGTGGCTTCTTCCGAAGGTGGTGCCTGACGGGATTGCATCATCTCGCTTTTTGTAGAAGCATCCGATCCTACATTCGGTGCTCCCGGATCGGAAAAACCACTGTTTTCGGCCATTGTTTTTAGCTTCTCGGCTTCAAGGGCTTTTTTCGCTTCTTCGATTTTTAGTTTAGCGATGTATTCTTCGTAGTAATTACGTTGTTCGTTTGGTCCTAATCCGGATACATATAAGATACTGTCGTTTACTCTGGCAATACCTTCATATTTGATCACATCGTTCAGGTTTTCTCTTTTCTTTTTGATCGCGATAAACTCACGGGTTTTCGGGTTTAATTTTGACATCGTACTGTCGTAATATTGTCCCGCTGTTAAATATTTGGCATCATCAAAATTGATCTCCGCCAGATTGCGGTAATTGGACGCTACCAGATAATTATCCTGCGACATCGAACGCAGGGATTTGTTGTAGTATTTTTTCGCCTGACGTTTGTTTCCTTGTTTGTCGTAGAACAAAGCCATCTGATGATTGATCACATCCAAAAACGGTCGGTTCTCACGATCTTCCGCCAGTTTGTTGAATTTTTTTAGGAAAGTCAGCGTATCTCCTGTTTTATAATCGAATTGCTGTGCTTGTTTGGCATGCGCCTGAATAACATAACGACGTGGCGATTTTCGGTTCATGTCGATAACCGACTGGAACGAAGCGTACGCGCTATCCGGGTAATTCATACTTTCGTATAGCTGACCGATAATAAAGTGGTAACGGGCTTTTTCTTCGTTATGCTTGGTCAGATCTTTTGCTAATTTTAAATTTACCAAAGCACTATCAATAGAACCAAGATTCATATACGCCTGTCCTAAAATGGCATTCGCATCGGCCTGTACCTGTCCTTTTATTTTCTGATCTTCTAAAAGTTTCTTCAGATTTTTAATTGCCAGAACTTCATTCTCCAAACGGATATTGGTTTTTTCCCGCCATACTTTGGCTTCGTAAATTTTATCGCTGTTGGAATATTTATACAAAATATAATTAAACGCTTCCAATGCCGGGATAAAGCGATTGTCATAATAACGCGCTTTCCCTAACAATAAATGCGCTTCATCCATTTGTGGGTTTTTCTCCCCACCTTCTATATACATAGAGTGTTTCTGAATCGCTTTGATCGCCTTGGTTTCCGCTCGCTCGAAATTAGCATTTTTTGTCTGGCCGGGAAGAGTTCCGGCATCAATGTCCTGCATTCGTTCTACGGGTAGAATTTCCCAAAAGTTGTCCTTATAAGTCCCTTTTAGTTCTTCCACTCCTTTATCGAAAGCAACACCTCCGTTGTATAAAATATTATATTCGGTTGTAACTGCGTGGTAGTTTCGTCTTACAAATGAGTTTTTCTTTGTGGAACATGCCAGCAAAAAAAGAACGAGCCCTACGCTTAAGGCGTATTTAAACAGATTGGTTTTCAATATAAAAACGTTTTTAGTTCTTTAACTTCCAATTTCTTTTTTTAGTATAAAGAGAGGTAAAAATACGTTTCTTTTTGATATGGGAAAAATTTGTTTCCAAAAAAACAATATCCCTCTTTGTGGGAGGGATATTGTTTTATACAGCAAAAAATGTTTCAAGCTCTTGTAAGGTTTCTTCGTTGGTATGAATATCTTTTACAATTTGCCCTTTTTCCAGGGCTACAATCCGGTTACTGACTTCAATGGTATGTAACAAATCGTGACTGGAAACCAATACGGTTACCTCCGGATTATCGGCTAGTTTTTTAATGATGTTTTTTAAGCGGATCTGCGTTGTCGGATCAAGGTTTGCAAACGGTTCATCAAGAATGATCACTTCCGGATTACCAATTAATGTGGCGATAATACCCACTTTTTTCTGGTTTCCTTTCGAAAGGTCGCGCAGGTATTTTTTATTTTTCAGGATTTCTCCGTTAAAAAAGTCTTCGTGTTCGCGTAACAAAGCGTCCACATCGGCTTTATTTTGTCCGCGTAATTCTCCGATAAAATAGAAATACTCTTCCGGTGTCAGGTAACCGATCAGGAAACTTTCGTCCAGAAAAGCTGCTGTAAAAGGTTTCCAGCTTTCACTTAGGTTAATCTGTACGTTATTGCTAATAATATGTCCGGTTGATGGTTGGATCAGATCCAATAACAGGCTGAAAAAAGTGGTTTTTCCCGCTCCGTTATTTCCTACTAATCCAAAGCTTTCTCCTTTTTTTATTTCAAGGTTTTCTATATTTAATACGGTGGTTCCGTTATAAGTTTTCGACAGGTTGGTGACTTGTATCATATATATGTCTTTTAAAGTATCGTTAGTTTTTTTGTTTGTATGCCGCCAGTGCTTTATATTTTTCGGTTTTATAGGTTTTTTCGATTATCGTAAATACTTTATTACGAAACGCAAATCCAATAACGCCCGCTCCGGCCACTAATGCAAATCCGAAGTTTGCACCTAAAGTATAATATCCGATTCCGTATAATAAAAGCGGTAATGCAATTTTAGGAAGTGCCAGTAACAGCGTTTTTACATTAAAAGCCTGTCGGTCGCCAAAGGCATTTTTGCTCGACGACAGGTCAATTGGTGTTTTAGTATAAGCACCCGCCCAAAGTACGATATGTGCATTTACACCCATATTATAAATCGCACCTACCAATATTGCCAGATAAACTTCCACTCCAAAGTACAGGTAGAAGCTTGACAGCACCGTCGAAATAACGGTTGCCATAACCATTAACCACCATTTTGAATTCAAATAATCCCGGTATTTTATATTCTGACTCATCATTAGCGGATAGTACGCACTGTCCCAACTCGGTACAAATTGTCCGAAGTTTAACAGGAACCCTCCGGTTACAAATATTGCGGCGAATATTTTCCAAAGTGGCGCCTCATAGGCTTCGATACTGTTCGAAAAAAACAGCAATCCGTAAAACAAAAACAGTATACTCATTCCGATGGTTGTACGGGAACGTTTGTTTCGTTTTAAAAGTCGGATGTCGTTTTTAAGGAAGGTTCCCAAAGTACCAAACTGGTTTAACCAGGTTAGCTCTTCCGTTTTGGCGATTTCGTGTTTGGTTGCCAATCCGGCATCGAGGTACAGGTTCTTTTTAAAAAAGCGGAATGTTACACTATATAGCCCTACGAAAAGTGCCAATGGAACGATGATCAGCCACGGTGTTTCATAAAGTGCCGAAAAATAGCGCCCGGTATAAAGTGTCAGATCGAAAAAGGAATAATACTGCGAAACACCTATCAATCCAACTAATGCACCGATACCGTATAACAGATAGTCTTTTTTATTGATCAATATATTTAGATAATTGATTGCAAAAACCGTTAGCAACATACTAATCAGCCAGCTAATCACACCAAGCGGTGAAAATCCTTCCACCATCAATACCACCGAAAACGGGATAAAGAAAAACAGGTGCGTTACATTAAAAAAAGACAGTAAGGTTTTTCCCAGTGCATAATTGACAATACTATTTTTTCGGATGTTGATAAACAACAACGGTTTGATATTCATAACCGGTGCTTTCTGTAAAAAGAAGCGAATTAAAATATCGGCGAAAAAATAATAGATCAGAAACGTTGTGATCGTCGGAAACGGTTTTAAGTTGTTTTCTTCGAGCATGTAGTAGGAACCCGCGCCCAATAATAAAAACAAGGCAATAAAATACAATCCCGCTAAAATCATAAAAATCTTAAGAACCATATTCGACCCAAACGAAGCCGATCGGACAAAAGATTTCCATTCCAGAGTAATGAAGTGTTTTAACATGTAAATTTGGTGGTTTTAGTTAAAGGTTAGATGCAGCTTCTCAGCATTTGTTACAAATTATTTTACAAACTGATGGTTTTTAACAATTCGAGCCATTTCCTGGTCAATCAGCGCCGGCATTTTTACGATTCGTACATATTCTAAAAAGCCAAGTGGTACCATGATAATGGTAAAAATCGCAATCTGCCAGTGTCCGAAGGTTCCGTTTACCGCCATTTTAAACAGGAAATTCAGACTGTTTGCAAACAACATCACCGGAATCATAATGTATATGTTTCGTATAATATCGTGAAGCAACCACTTTTTTTCGGTGACTTTTTGCTGATGGCGGATTTTCCGACACCATTGATATCCGGCTACAATCTCAACGATTCCCATTATACCAAACAAAGCCAGAACGATGTAATTATTATAACTACTCAATAGTAAGGTTCGGTACAAAACACCAGTCATAATAAGCATCAATACTATTTTCGGAAAGCGGAAAAACGTTGCAAATTCACGAAAGATTTTTCTCCAGTAATATTTTGAAAGTGCTGCCTGCCGTTCTTCTACTATGGTCGTAAATCCGAAAATACCGAATTTTTTAAATTCAATCGCTAAGGCATCTTCAAAGGAAAGGTTTGGAGTAACCATCCATTGTGCTTCTATCGCATTGGCCAAATGATCAACCAGTTCGGTTTGCAAATCGTAATACGGAACAAAATGTTTGTCGGTAAAAGCATAAAGTTTTTCGATTTCAATTGTATCGATAAGCCGGTTTGGTATGTTATTACTGTTCATCTTTTCTCTTTTCTCTATATTATATTTCCAGATTCGGTTTTACCAATGCCTGCATATTCCGGATAAAAGCTTCCAGTTCGGCCAGGCGGTTTACGGTTTCTTTTTCGCCGCTTTCAGTGAGTTTGTAATACTTCCGCAATCGGTTGCCGGCTTTTTCCATTTCGACATCCAAAAATCCTTCGGCTTCCAGTTTGTGTAAGGCCGGATAAAGTGCTCCTTCGGTCACATTTAGCTCGCCATCGGTTAGCTGCTTTACTTTTTGGGTAATCTCATAGCCGTACATCCGTCCGTTTTCTTCTAACAATCTCATAATGATCGTTGTAAGGCTTCCTTTATACAATTGTGAATTTTTCATCTTCTTTTAAAATGTAAACAAATATATACATAAGTTATTTATGCATCTATAATTGATGTATTATTTTTTGTGATAAGGTTTACGAAAAGGACTAAGGTTTAGTACATTTGTAGACAAACAAACATACCATGTCAACATTTCACGCATTAACAGTAAAAGAAGTTCGAAGAGAGACTGCAAAAGCCGTTTCGGTTTCTTTTGAGGTTCCGGAATCCTTACAACCCGAATACCAATTTATAGCAGGTCAGTATCTTAACTTAAAATATCCCCAGGACGGAAAAGATATCCGCAGGGCGTATTCGATCTGTTCTTCGCCGAACAGCGGTGAATTGCGAATTGCAGTTAAAGCGGTTTCCGATGGTTTCTTTTCGACCTATGCCAATGAAAAATTAAAAGCCGGTGATACGATCGAGGTTGGCGTTCCGGAAGGAAAATTCACATTCGAACCGAAAGCCGACAATCAGCGTAGTTATGCTGCTTTTGCCGCCGGTAGTGGAATTACACCGATAATGGCTATTATTCTTTCGGTTTTGGAAAACGAACCAAACAGTACTTTTGTTTTGGTTTACGGAAACAAATCGCCGGAGGATACGATTTTCTATAAAAAATTACACGATTTACAACAACAATATGTAGGCCGCTTTTTTGTACACTATGTGTTTAGTCAGGCGCGTGCGGAAGATTCTCTTTTTGGCCGTATCGAACGGTCGACAGTGAATTTTGTTGTTAAAAACAAACATGCTTCGTTATCGTTTGCCAAATATTATTTATGCGGGCCAGAGGAAATGATTGCGACCGTAAGCACTGTTTTAAAAGAAAACAACGTAGCGGAAAAAGATATCAAATTTGAACTTTTTACGACATCATCCAACGAAACCAAAATTGAAAAAACCTTGGGCGGACATACCAAAATTACCGTTTTGGTAGACGATGAGGAAACGATTTTTGAAATGGCGCAGAAACAAACGATTCTGGAAGCCGCTTTAAAACAAGGTGTTGATGCTCCGTATTCCTGCCAGGGCGGAATTTGCAGCAGCTGTCTGGCACGAATCACGAACGGAACGGCTGAAATGAAAAAGAATTCCATTCTGACCGATCGCGAAATCGCCGAAGGATTAATCCTGACGTGTCAGGCGCATCCGACTTCCGATGAAATTTATATCGATTATGACGATGTATAATATAACAAAAGCCTTTCAAATTGAAAGGCTTTTTTATTTTGGATAACTTGCTCTAACACCTGACAGGTTTTAAAAACCTGTCAGGTGTAGAAATGTTTATACAAGCGATTCTATTTTAGCGATAATCTGCTCCGGTTCTATTGTACGCATTGCATCTTCATAACCTTCAACCAGTTTATTCCCATAGACCGAGGTTGGCAATAACGGGTATTTTTTCCGATCGGGAAGTACCGAATTTTCCAGCGGTTGATCAAATGGTGTAAATCCGGCAAAAGGATGCGTTGCGCCCCATATCGTAACCACCTTAACACCCAACATCGCTGCGATATGCCCGTTTCCGGAATCCATACTGACCATCAGATCCAGGTTACTGATCACTTCCATTTCCTGTGGTAATTTTAATTTTCCGGCAATCACAACAATTGCAGGATTACCGTTTTGCATGGCTTGCAATTGCTCCACTTCATCCTGTCCGCCGCCAAAAAGGAATAGTTTATAATTTGGTTTTTTGGCCAGTTCGTCCACTACCTGTTGCATCAGATCCAACGGATACATTTTCGTATCATATTGTGCGAATGGCGCAATTCCGATCCATTTTTCCTGTTTTGGCCCCGTGACTTGCAAAGCGGTTTCACTTAAGGTTGCTTTTGGCGGAAAAACCGGGTGACTTAAGTCGACCGGGAATCCTAATTTTTTAAAAGCCTGTGCATGGCGCTCAAACGTGGATAATAAGGGTTGGAATATTTTGTTTTCGGTGCGGGTTAAGGCTTCTTTTTCTTTTCGGCCTTTGTCCATATACACGACCTTTTTCCCGATCAGTCCGAATAATTTCCGGATGACTTTCGATCGGATGGCATTGTGTAAATCGGCCACAGCATCGGCTTTTAATTTTTTCAGATCCCAGAAAAGACGTAACAAACCCTTTGGTCCTTTATGTTTGCCGTGTAAATCGACATCAAAAAAAACCACATTGGGAATTCCGTTAAAAAATGGTTTAAAAAACGGACGGGATACGACCGTAATCTTTATATCGGGATATTGCGAAACAAAAGCGCGCAATACCGGTGCGACCATAGCCACATCGCCCATTGCCGACAGTCGTATTACTAAAATATGTTTGATCTTAGACATGTTGCCCGATGGCTACTTTTTATTTTGATATAATACCGGGTTTAATTCCTCGTCATTATACATTTTCATCTGTTTGTACACTTTCATGTATTTATCGCCATTCGCAATATCAGTTAGCAAATCGTCGATCGCTGTCGTCAGGTCTTTTTTCTGTTCCAACAATACATTTAGTTTTTCCTGACATTTTGCACGGTGTTCTGCTGTAGCTTCCACACGGTTGGCTTCTTCATTCATGTGATAAATTTTCAAGGCCAGAATAGACAAACGGTCGATCGCCCAAGCCGGACTTTCGGAATTGATTTTTGCGGTCGGTTTTACCGTAACATCTGCATATTTCTGAAGGAAATAACTATCGATATATTCCACCATATCCGTACGCTCCTGATTCGAGGCGTCGATTCTTCTTTTTAAAACCAAAGCCGCTTCCGGATTGATCTGCGGATCACGTATAATGTCTTCAAAATGCCATTGTACCGTATCGATCCAGTTTTTCAGATACAACAGATGCTCAATCTGATCTTTTGGATACGGATTGCTAATCGGTTGATCTACATTATCATAAATATGATAATCGTTGATACTTTCCTCGAAAATGGAGAAGGCAAATTGTGAAAACATAGTTTAAATTTTATTTACAAATATAGTTTTTATACTTTTATCCTACTAATACAAATTTTATCCGGAAAATGCACATTCATTATATCTCTGAAAACAACAGTATCCTTAATCATTTCCTATCACAAATCCGCGATGTTACGATCCAGAAAGACAGTATGCGTTTTCGTAAAAATATCGAACGTATCGGTGAAGTGATGGCCTATGAATTGAGTAAGATTCTGACCTATAAAGAGATTGATGTACAGACCCCATTGGGCATCAAAAAAACAACCGCCCTGGAAGATAACGTGGTGTTGTGTTCTATTTTAAGAGCCGGATTGGCATTGCACACCGGTTTTATGAATTTCTTTGACGATGCCGAAAACGGTTTTGTTTCGGCTATGCGTTTCCATCCGAATAACGACGATTATTTCGAAATCAAAGTGGAATATCAGGCGGCTCCATCGTTTGAAAACAAAAACCTGATTCTGATCGATCCGATGTTGGCAACAGGGCAATCATTGGTAGCGGTTTTTCAAAAACTAATGTCGGAAGAAACCCCAAAAGAAATTCACATTGCTGTTGTAATCGCTACTCCAGAAGGAATCGAATACCTCGAAAAAAACCTGCCGGACAACTGTCACCTTTGGGTAGCTGCACTGGATGAAGGTTTGAATGCTAAAAATTATATCGTTCCCGGATTGGGCGATGCCGGCGATTTGGCTTACGGTAGTAAATTATAGTACCTGTGCGAAAAAGATAAAAAAGCTGATTGCAATCAGGGAATACATCACACTTTCGCGTACCCATTTATTGTCCAAACTTTCGATAAAATTGGTTCCCATTACCGCTAACGGAAAAAAGGTAAAGGCCAGGAAACTATTGTTTTTACTGGCTGAAAGGACATAAATTCCAACACCCAATATAAAAGAAAACAATACTTTTTTATAGGACGACTGCATGTTTAGCGGTCGGTTGGATAATGCCAGTAACTGTGTCACAAAAAACAATACTGCTATCGATGAGAAAATGGCCAATGCGATATTCTGGTAAATATTTTCAAAGTAGGTAAAATCAAAACTGATATAGGCTTTGTCCAATACAATAAATAAAAGATCCCGATCTCCGGCAACAACCGCCAATGTGAACAGAATACCTACCGTAAAAAGAGCTATAAACGGAATAATCCAGTTTCGGTAATCCCGCGATACGTGAAATACAATCGATACAAATACCAATACGATAAAAAGGATACTCCAGAAGTGAAATAGTGTCGCCACAAAAATCCACAGCGAGGCATCAAAGATTTTTTCTTTGGGTGTTATCAGCGACTGTAAGGATATTAATCGTCTGAGTGCTAATAATATAAAAAAGTTAGCCAGAATAATATTGGTATTAACCAAAACCGATGGAAACAGGATATGGAACAACAAAAATAGAAAGGGAGCATAACTGTTATCTTTACTCAATCCGTTTCTTTTGGTCACGAAACGAACCAAAAATAACGATCCCGTTAATACCAGTAACAAGCCTATTTTTTGTACTACCGTGGTATAATATTCGGTCCACTCCGGGTATTGGGTTAGGTATAAAAAGTAAAATAAAACCAGTAATAAACTAATTATCGCATAATTTAACGGTCTAGATTTATTAAAAAGGCTTGCTATCATGTAGATATTTTATATTTTTGTGACTGTAAATATAATACTTAAACAAAAATGAAAGCATTTTTTGAAGGAATACAGTACTTATTCGTAGACATACTATTCGCCCCTATGGATTTGATGCGAAAATTGGAATTATCAAACTGGTGGGCTGCGAATCTTTTAAACTGGATTTTCATCATCATCTGTTGTGGTGCTACTTACTACTGGATTAAAGAGTTAAAGAAACACAAAGATAGCGGAGAGGATAGTCAGGATACTACAGCCCACTCGTTTTTAAAATAATATTAGAGGTCGAAACCGATATCTTTTCTAAAATACATCTTATCAAAATGTAGCTTATCTATATTTTGATAAGATTTTTTTATGGCTTCCTGAAACGTATCTCCATAGGATGTTACGGCTAAAACACGCCCTCCATTGGAAACCACCTGATCGTTTTGTAAGGTTGTACCAGCATGAAAAACAATAGATCCTTCTACCTGTTCCAATCCTGAAATGGCTTTTCCTTTTTCATAGTCTTCCGGATATCCGCCGGAAACCACCATAATAGTCGTCGCACTTCTCGGATCGATTTCCAATTCTACCTGATCCAGTGTTTGTGTAGCAACCGCTTTAAACAAACGTACCAAATCGGATTTCAAACGCGGCATCACCACTTCTGTTTCCGGATCGCCCATACGAACGTTATATTCGATTACAAACGGCTCGTTTCCAACTTTGATCAAACCGATAAACACAAATCCTTTATACGGAATTCCGTCTTTTTGCAATCCGTCGATTGTTGGTTTTACAATACGACTTTCTATTTTTTCCATCAAAACAGCATCGGCAAACGGTACCGGCGAAACAGCTCCCATTCCTCCGGTGTTTAATCCGGTGTCGCCTTCTCCAATTCGTTTATAATCTTTTGCTGTTGGCAATATTTTATAGCTCTTTCCGTCGGTCAATACGAAACAGCTCAATTCGATTCCATCCAAAAATTCTTCGATGACAACTTTCGCACTGGCACTTCCAAATTTTTCGTTTACCAGCATGTTGCGCAATTCGGCTTGTGCTTCGGCCAAATCCTGAAGAATCAAAACGCCTTTTCCGGCAGCCAATCCATCCGCTTTTAAAACATACGGCGGTTGTAATGTGGTTAAGAATTGACATCCGGCTTCTACAGTGTCTTTTGTAAAACTGTCGTAAGCAGCCGTTGGGATATTGTGTTTTACCAAAAATTCTTTGGCAAATTCTTTACTTCCTTCTAATTGTGCGCCAATTTTTGACGGGCCAATTACCGGAATGTCTTTTAATACTGCATCCTGTTGAAAATAGTCGAAAATCCCTTTTACCAACGGGTCTTCCGGTCCTACGACAACCATTTCCACTTTTTCGGTCAAAACCAGGTTTTTAACCGCTTCAAAATCGTTTGGGTTGATGTTTACATTTTCGGCTATCGCTGCAGTACCGGCATTTCCGGGTGCTACCAGTAGTTTTGAACAGTGCTCGCTTTGTAGCATTTTCCAGGCTAAAGCATGTTCTCTTCCGCCGGATCCTAATAATAAAATTGTCATTTGTTGTGTTGTTTTTTGAAACGTCAAAAATACTCCGTTTTCAATGGATATTATAATTTTAATGCTAAAAAGTTTATCCGACTATAGGCTGCTTCGTTTGTTTTTCTAACTTTGACTAAAATTGACACCCGTGTTCCGACTATTCGATTTCTCTTTAAAAATCAGTGGTTTCCCGATGAAGAAAGCACAATCGGAATTTGAATCCATTCGCGCCATTCCGGAAAAAAACTACCCGGATTATATCGCTGTTAAACAAAAAGAAATCGTATCCTTTCACCTGGAAAACAATTCTTTTTACCAAAAACTGGTCGGAAAGAAAACGTTTGACCACTGGTCGGATTTACCGGTACTGACAAAAAAAGAGTTGCAACAACCCTTGCAAAACCGCCTTTCCAAAGGGTATACTCCTTCCAATACATTTATAAGTAAAACTTCCGGCTCCAGTGGCGATCCGTTTATTTTTGCAAAAGACAAGTATGTACATGCACTAACCTGGGCGTCCTTTTTTTATCGTTTCGGTTGGTATGCTATCGATTTTAACACGTCGTATCAGGCTCGTTTTTATGGCATTCCACTAGATAAAATGGGCTATTATAAAGAGCGTTTAAAAGATTATTTAGGCAACCGTTACCGCTTTCCGATATTTGATTTATCCGACGGTTTTCTGGAACAGGTTTTAGAAAAATTCAAAAAACAAAAGTTCGATTATATCAACGGTTATACCAGTTCGATTGTTTTGTTTGCCAAGTTTTTAAAAGCCCGGAATATCGTACTTAAAACCGTTTGCCCGACTTTAAAAGTTTGTATGGTCACTTCGGAAATGCTTTTTGAGGAGGATAAAATTTTACTGGAAACACAGTTTGGGATTCCTATTGTAAACGAATATGGTGCTTCCGAATTGGATCTGATTGCTTTTCAAAATCCCGAAGGGGAATGGCAAGTCAATACCGAAACGCTTTTTGTAGAAATCCTCGACGAAGCGAATCGGCCACTTCCCTACGGACAGGAAGGCCGCATTGTGATTACGTCTTTATACAATAAAGCGCATCCTTTTATCCGTTATGATATTGGGGATATCGGTGTGTTGGACGAATCGAGTACGGCTAAAAAAACGATCTTAAAAAAACTGACGGGACGCACGAATGATGTGGCCGTTTTGCCAAGCGGTAAAAAAGCGCCGGGACTTACCTTTTATTATATCACCAAAAGTATTATCGAAGACGACGGTAATGTAAAGGAATTTATCATCAAACAAACCCAACGGGATACTTTTGAAATCGATTATGTGAGTGATCTTGAATTAACTACCAATCAAATTCAGAAAATTGAAGCGGCCATTGCGCTGTATCTGGAAACCGGACTTACTTTTATTTTTAATCGGAAAACAACCTTATCCCGAACCAACAGAGGGAAACTGAAACAATTCCAGTCGTTGTTATAATTTCTCTATAAAACGGGGCTTTATCAGCAATTGTGTAAACAAAAATCCAATCATACAAAAGAAGGCCATGATAGCACTTTTTCCATGAAAATCGCGGTAGATACGGTAATTGTGTTGTAACAAACTTCGTTTTGATGCCGAAATAGAGTCTTTCCGGATTCGGTATAATGCCAGGCTTTCCGGAACGGGTTGTGCGGTTTTTATCTGTTTTAAAACAGTTAACCAGACAATCCAGTCCTGGCGTTTTCGGAAGGATGCTATCGGAATTTTTCCGAAATAATCCGCATCGTATATTCCGGTCAGGTTACCAATAAAATTACAAAAGAACAATTGTCGGTAACGCAATACCAACGGTGCTTTGATCCTTTTCTGTAAGGAGTCTCCGTTTTCGTCGATACAATCGTAAAATGAAAAGGTAAAAGGAAGTTTGTTTTGTCTTAAAAAAGCGAGTTGCTTTTCCAATTTTTCCGGTTGCCATAAATCATCGGCATCTAAAAAGGCAATATACCGGCCGGACGCTTTTTCCAAAGCATGATTTCGGGCCACACCCGCTCCGGAGTTACGCTCTAATTCATAAAGTCGGATCCGGTTGTCCTGTTCGGCAAATGTTCTGACTATCGCTACCGTTTCATCCGTAGAACCGTCGTCAACGATGAGCATTTCCCAATCCGGATAGGTCTGTTTTTGAACCGACAGTATGGTTGCGCTTATAAATTGAGCCGAATTAAATGTTGGTGTTATTATAGAAACCCGCTGTAACATTAATATGCTTTTTCGTCTCCTTTAATGGCATTGTATACGGTAAGATAAATAATTTTTATGTCAAGTAAAAGCGACCAGTTTTCCAAATAGAAAATATCGTATTTAACCCGATTAATGATGTCGTAATTTGTTTCCACTTCGCCCCGATACCCGTTGGTTTGCGCCAGTCCGGTAATTCCGGGTTTAATAAAATGCCGTACCATAAATTTATCCACACTTCTGGCATACATTTCGGTATGACTCACCATGTGCGGTCTTGGTCCTACAACCGACATATCTCCAAGGATTACATTAAAAAACTGTGGTAACTCATCGATACTCGTCTTACGAATAAAACGTCCAATTTTCGTAATTCTGGGATCGTTTTTAGAAACCTGCTCCAGATCGGCGATTTCATTCGGACGCATCGAACGGAATTTATAGCAGTTAAACTCTTTATAATTTAACCCGTTTCGTTTTTGCTTAAAGAATATTGGTCCTCTAGATTCCAATTTTATCAGAATCGCCAACAATGGTGTTAACCAGGAAAGAAGTGTAAGTATGATCAATAAAGAGAAAAAAATATCGAAAATTCTTTTTACAATTTTATTGAAGGGTTTGTCCAACGGAATATTTCGCATCGATATAATTGGAATATAGCCGTAATAGTCGTAAACCAAATTACGGGAAAGGATTTCTTTAGTGTCCGGTAAAAATTTCAGCAACTTCAGATTATTATCCGTAAAATCGACAAACTTACTAATCTGTGAATTGGATAAATCCTGCAGGGAACAATAAATTTCGTCTATCTCCCGATCCAGTGCGAATTTAAAACAGGACTCAATATTTTCGTTTGACTCATTTTTGTCAAAATGAAATACTTTTTCCAGTTTATATCCATAATCCGGATTTTCAGTAAAAAACTCCTGCAGCTGACAAATATTTTTACTTTGTCCAACGATAATAACTCTACGGAAATTTCCGCCGAAAACCACTCGGAAGCGTTTTAGAAAATAGAATATTGCAAATTTAAAAACGGCAACCAGTGCCATTGCTGTTGTGGTATACTTTATTGTTTCCGAAGGCTGTGAATATTTGGAGAAATAACCGATATACGCAAAGCTGAATACCAGAAACAAAGCATACTGTTTTAGTATTTTTCCAAATATCTCGATTGCTTTTGTATAGCGGTAGACTTCATAAAAACCGATATTCATGGCAATGGTAATCCATGCAATACTGATGAATATATTGTAATAAATTCCTATCGTTTCGGGTAACAAAAACAGTGTCAGAATATTGATAATAATCAAATCCAACAAATAGGAAAAAGGTCTAATATATCCGGAATACCGGCCGGTAGTTCTACGCACTAAAATATATATTTAGAAAAATCCTTATGTTCTTCTTTTAATAATTCTTCGGTTGATAACGATTTGAAATACTCATAGGTAATTTTCATTCCTTCCGCACGGGAAACTTTGGCTTCCCAACCGAGGATTTCTTTTGCCTTAGTCGTATCCGGCTGTCGTTGCAGCGGATCATTAACCGGTAGCGGATGATAAACCACTTTCTGATTGGTGCCGGTAAGTTTAATGATTTCTTCTGCAAAATCTTTGATTGTAATCTCATCTGGATTACCAATATTAACCGGTAATACATAGTCGGAGTGAAGTAATCTGAAAATTCCTTCTACCTGATCATCTACATAACAGAAGGAACGCGTTTGCGAACCGTCTCCGAAAATGGTAAGGTCTTCTCCTCGTAACGCCTGACCTATAAATGCCGGAATCACACGACCGTCGTTTAATCGCATTCTTGGCCCGTAGGTATTAAAAATACGAACGATACGGGTTTCTACTCCGTGAAACGTATGATAGGCCATTGTGATGGATTCCTGAAAACGCTTGGCTTCGTCATATACACCCCGTGGACCAATGGTGTTTACATTTCCGTAATATTCTTCGGTTTGCGGATGTACTAACGGATCGCCGTATACTTCTGAAGTGGATGCAATTAAGATTCTTGCTTTTTTAACACGTGCCAAACCTAATAAATTGTGTGTTCCCAAAGAACCTACTTTTAAGGTTTGTATCGGAATTTTTAAATAATCGATCGGACTTGCCGGTGAGGCAAAATGTAGTATGTAGTCTAATTGACCCGGTACATGGACAAATTTGGTTATGTCATGGTGGTAGAACTCAAAGTTAGGATGTTTAAATAAATGTGCTATATTTTTTAAATCACCCGTAATCAGATTGTCCATACCGATCACAAAGTATCCCTCCGCAATAAATCTGTCACATAAATGTGACCCTAAAAATCCTGCTGCGCCCGTAATTAATATTCTTTTCATGTACTACATTTAACGGTTGCAATATAGCAAAAAACCTTGGTCCCGTTTTAGTTAAAATTAACAAAAATTAAGAATTAACGATTTGCTCCCATCGATGTAAAATATAATCATTTAATTAAAAAGAATAAATCTGCTTTTATTTCATTCTAAAATCTATATTTGCAATGCAAGGCTAATGTAGCCGGGATATGATGTTATATTTTACGGGATTATTTTGATGTATGTTTGCTTTTGTTTAAAAAGCTTTCTAAAAAACACGAAAAGTTTTTTTACCAACATTTTGTTATCAAAATAACCCTTCATTTTATCCTATCAAAAAAATAAAATATTGTGAATATCATTTGTTTTTAGCTCATCAAAAAAGATAATCTCGTATCGATATTCAATCAATATTCTTAAAACATATGATTAAAGATATTACTTTTATTACCGTAAATTACGCTCCCGAAGATACCGCTATTGGTTTATATACTTCTCAATTGGCTGAATTTTTAGTGACTAAAGGCTATACTGTTTCTGTAATAACCGGTTTTCCGTATTATCCAATGTGGAAAATTCCGGAGAACTATCAGGACAAACCGCGCTTTTATACTGAAGAAATCAACGGGGTAACGATCCATCGCTATAAGTTTTATGTTCCGGAAAACCGAAATTTTTTTCATCGTATTCTGCATATTCTTTCTTTTAATTTCGGAAATGTCTTTAACCTGAGAAAAATCAAAAAAGCGGATCTCGTTTTTTGTAATATCCCTTTTACAACCAATGTACTGTTGGGATTGTTCTTAAAAAGACGTCTGAAGGCCAAATTGTGGACTTCTATCAAGGATTTTGAGTTTGATGCTGCCTACGAATCCGGTTTACTGAAACAAAACCCGGTTTCAGCTGCGTTTAAAAAACTGCTGTATAAAATTGAAGCTTATCTGTTTGTAAAATCGGATATTATCAGTTCCATCAGTTTTAAAATGGTTGATCGGATTAAATTAAAAGCGCCGAAAACAAATCCTGTTTTCTTCCCGGATTGGGTGGATGTCGATTTTATAAACCCGGACAATTATAGTCAACACGAGTACATATCGAGAGAAAAATTTACTGTTTTGTATTCTGGTAACATCGGTCAGAAACAAAATTGGGAAGTTTATATTAATTTAGCTAAAAAATTACAGCAGTTTCCCGATATCGAATTTGTTCTCGTTGGCGAAGGTGCTTATAAAAATGAGTTGCTTCAGGTGCTTAAAGAGAATAATCTGATGGGATTCATTAAATATTACGAACCGATACCGTATGAAGATCTGTCGAATTTGTTGTGTAGTGCCGATTTACACGTACTGTTCCAAAAATCAGATGTAATCGATTCGGTGATGCCTTCTAAAATATTAGGGATGATGAGTAGTGCCCGACCATCTGTAATTACAGGTGATCTGAGTTCGGAAGTGGCACGACATATTAACTCCTCACAAGGATGGGGTTACTATACCAACGAAGACAGTGATGCGATTTACAACGCAGTGCTGACGTTGAAAAATGATAAAGATTTACAAAAAGAAACCGGAGAAAAAGCACGGGCCTATATGGTCGAGAATTTCTCTAAAAATATGATTTTAAATTCATTTATTGAAAAGATCAATACGCTATAATTAATAATATAATTATGAAAAAAATAATAGTTTTAGGTGGAGGCGGTTTTATTGGAGGCCATTTGGCGAAAAGATTGAAAAACGAAGGAAACTTTGTCCGCATCTGTGATATAAAAAACCATGAGTACTTTTCACACGAGGAAATCTGTGACGAATTTATACAAGGTGACTTAACCGATCCTGTTGTAGTAGCAAAGGTGATTGATGAAGGTGTTGATGAAGTATACCAGCTTGCTGCCGATATGGGTGGCGCCGGTTATATCTTTACCGGAGAAAACGATGCGAATGTGATGCATAATTCTGCTATGATCAACTTAAACGTAGCGAAAGAATCGGTTGTGAAAAAAGTGAAGAAAGTTTTCTATTCTTCTTCGGCTTGTATGTACCCGGAATACAACCAGCTTGATCCGTCCAATCCGAACTGTGAAGAATCATCGGCTTACCCGGCTAATCCGGATTCGGAATACGGTTGGGAAAAATTATTTTCGGAACGTTTATTTCTTGCCTTTAACCGAAACTATAAACTGGATGTTCGTGTGGCGCGTTTCCACAATATTTTCGGACCACAGGGAACCTGGAAAGACGGAAAAGAAAAAGCACCGGCTGCAATGTGCCGTAAAGTGGCCGAATCGGAACCGGGATCACAAATTGAAGTTTGGGGCGACGGACAACAAACCCGTTCTTTCTTATATGTAGACGAATGTGTTGAAGCCGTTTTACGCCTTATGGAATCGGATTTCTTAGGTCCGGTTAACATCGGTTCGGAAGAAATGATTACGATTAACCAGCTGGCACAAATGGCTATTGATATTTCCGGAAAAGACATTTCTATCAATAATATTGAAGGTCAGGCATTTTTCGACAAATATGGCTTTAAATGTCCTACCGGTGTTAGAGGTCGTAATTCCGATAACCGTTTGTACAAAGAAAAAATCGGTTGGGAAGTATCGGAACCTTTACGCGACGGAATGATCAAAACTTTTACCTGGATCAACCAGATGGTTTTGGAAAACAGTTGTAAAATATAATTCCCACAAAGAATTATCATCACCGGTAAATAAAACCGGTATATATATTAAAAGGGCTATATAGATGTTATATAGCCCTTTTCTTTTTCGACATTAGGAATAAAAAAAGCACCTGTTAAACAGGTGCTTTTTTTTATTTTTTCACTATCGGGTTTCCTTTATAAACCCCTTTTTCTAAAATACTTTTGTAAACCGATGATCGGGCTCCTACTACCACTTCATCTACAATTTCGACTCCGGGCGCTACGAATACATCGGTAGCTAACCAACAGGAATCTCTGATTATTATCGGTTTTGCATAAATAGGAAAATCGATTTCCGAATAATCATGCGATCCGGTACACAAATAACTTTTCTGCGAAATAATGGTATTGCTTCCAATAGTTATTTCTCCCAAACTATACAACACTACATCGTCTCCAATCCAGGAATGATCTCCGATGGTTACCTTCCAGGGATAGGTTACCTGTACTGAAGGGCGAATAATTACTTTTTTTCCGATTTTGGCTCCGAACATTTTTAACAAAAAACGTCTCCAACCATACATAAACTGTGGCGAAGGACGAAATAAGAAAAAATGAATCAGCCACCATAACTGTACCGTTACGGCTCCACGCCCTCTGAATCCTTCCGGCAATCTGAACTCTTCTAATCTAAACATTTTTCTAACAGTGCATTTGCGTTACTCATAAACTTTTCTTCGGTAAAATACTTCCGGGAATAGGCTATGTTATACATTCCTTTTTCGGCTATGATTTCCGGATTATAATATAAATATTCTAATTTCTGTGCTAAGTCCAACGCATCTCTTTTAGTGCAAAATACCGCGTTCTCATCTTTACAAATATCGGTAATTCCCGCATGATCTGTTGTTAAAATCAGGTTTCCTAAAGACATTGCTTCTAAAATACTTATTGGCTGTCCTTCCATTTTATAAAATGTTGGCAAACAAAAAACATTACTCTCCCGTAATAGTTTCTTTTTTTCTTCGCCATATACAACGCCTTTATAGGTTACCCCGCTTCGGGTTAACAAATCGGTAAGATCATTTTCGGCGACTAAATTCCCAGCCACTTTTACATCGATGTTAATTCCTTTTTCTTTATTTATCGCAACAGCTTCCAATAGTATATTGATTCCTTTTTCTTCGATTAAATTACTCAGAAAAACAACTTTTAATCCGGAATAGTCTTTTTCTTTCTTTAGTTCTTCTTCTGATACAACTAATGAATTTTCAAAGAAATTGTACAATTCAAAAATATGATCTGCCTTTAAAAACGGTTCAAAATTTTTACGCAACGATTCTGACAAGACGATTCCATAGTCGAACATTGAAATCACCTTTCGAAAGATGCTTTTTTTGAATCCTTTTAACTGCGTATACTCGTCTAACAAATAATTCCCGTGCAGATGTACTACCAATGTTCGGTTTAACAGTTTTGAAAAGAGAATAAACGGCAGGTATTTCATAACGCCCAAAAAAGATTGCCCTATAGTTATGTAAACTATTTTTGTCGACAAAATTTTATAGCTGCTCAAATAACTTTCTAAAAACCGGATTTTACCGAGACTGATTCGTCCGTGGCTATTCGAAACACCGGATGCAAACTCTGTATTTATCTGTTTTACATCCCATCCTTTATTTTTTAGTCCTTTTGCGATGACTTCATTGGCCAAACTTACACCGGAAACGGGAAGTGGAAACGGTCCGATTATCAGTATTTTTTTTGTCATAGTTCTTCCTTTTTAAAAATACACATACTCATTATAAAGGAATACATAATAATCCCGTTTTGGCGTTCCAGATAGCTCTCCGTTAAAAATACCGATAAAAAAAATACAAATATTACGAATCCCTGAAAATTTTTATGGGTAAACAACTGTCGGCATAACGCAAAACCCGATCCTAAAAAAACAAATAAGCCCAACAATCCGGATGCCAATGCGAGTTGTAAAAACTGATTGTGAGCATTGTACGTATCTACGGCTAATTTTTCATAACCCTGAGCTTCATAACTGGCATTTAATACATCCTGAACATCTCCGATTCCATATCCGAAAAAGGGAGCATTCGCTATTAAGTCAACACTCGTTTTCCAGATAATATAGCGTATTCCGGTCGAAGTTTCTGTATTCGCTACAATTTTATCAACCGAGAATAATTCAAAAAACCGATATTTAATTTCTGGTAAGAAGCTTATTCCTATAGCAATAACGGCAATAATAAACAATCCTTTTAACCAAAGCCGACTGGCTCGTTGGGAAACAAAAAAAAGTATTGTACAGAGTAAAAATGAAATGATTGATCCTTTTCTGGATAAAACCAATAATCCGGCAAACAGTATTATAAATAATACATACGATAGTATTTTGGATTTGATGTCGGAAAAAAGTAAAAAGAATAAGGCTACAACAAAATAAGTCGATATATATATTGGATGATCATTAATTCCCCAGAACTGATACATGATATACGAATACCCGTAATTTAAGGACATATCTCCGCTAAAACAGCCTAACTGATTCAGATAAATAAAGATCAGAACAGAATAAACCGAACACGAAAGAACGAAGGATTGCTTAAAAATATAAAAAAAGCGATTCCGGTCATCATCCGACAGAAAACAAACGGCTAACGGAAGTAATAGCGGTGCCATTCTTCCGATAATTTTGAATCCTTCATTGAGATTCTGTGTATAAATCAGGGAGCCAAGTACTATAACAAAAAGCAGGGAAACCGGTATTGCTTTTTTAAAATCCGGTTTTTTCAGGTTCTTTTTATAGCAATAGGACAATACCGCCAGTAGAAAAATAAGTACTACTAAATACGGTTTGAATTTAAAGGGTATAAACACAAAAAGTCCGAACATAACGGCTGAAAAGCCTATAAAGTACTTCCAGTTTTTATTTACAAATGTTTCTATCATTCTTCTTTATTCGTTTGTTTATAAACAAATTTTATTCTTTTCACTTTTTTAAAGTAACGTGCAAGTAGCAACAGAAAAAAGGAGTACCAAATAAATCGATTTGTGGATCTTAAATTATATTCATAACTAAACATGATAAACAAAAGCAACATTAAAACCTGTAATACTGCAAAAATGTATCTTTTGTCTATAATTGATTTTTTTACAAACGCATCGATTACGGAAAAATAGAATCCTAAAAAGATGTAATAGAAAAAACTAAAAACAGGAAATTTTGCCAATTCTCCGATTGCCGAGAAAGGTGCATAAATATTAATCCGCAATTTCTCGTGTATCTGGTACCAGTTTACCATTCTTCCCGGTAACGGACTCATACAGGTTATCAGATTATCGATTGTAGCAAAAGTGTACAGTTTAATGGTTTCTGACGTAGCATAAAACCCGAAAATAAACGTGTAATAAATATTCCGAACCGTATATTCAAAAATAATCTGCGGCTTACTAAAGGTAATCGACAGATAGGGTATCAAACCGTGTCCGAAAGCTTCCGATCGCAGGGAAATATTGTACCCGAAAAATATTGTGGCAAAAGGAATAAAAAAGGAATAAAATAAAAGGACTCCTTTTCTCGATTCTAAAAACAAAGAATAGGTAATTCCGTAAAGTATTAAACAGATCGATGCTACGCGGCTTCCCAAACAGATTCCGATAAGAAGAACGGTTAGCAAGGATAGCCATGCCACTGTTTTGGATCGCTTCATTAAAATTCCCGACAATACCGAAAGAAACATCATCAGGTTCGTATAAATCAGTTTAAGAGGCGATCCGTCCTCCGGAATATATTTTTTCCGGATAAATAACTGGTTTCCATAGTCGATGTAAGCCAGAATCAAACAGATAATTAACAGTGCAACTGCTATATTGGATAGCTGTTTGTAGTTGATTTTTTTATCTTTTATATTTACTATTTCTATAGGCTTCCTACTAATCGCATTGTATTTGGGGTTGAATAGCTTATATAGGAAAACACCGGATAAAAACAATGTGACCACCCGTAAAAAGACAACAAGCTGATCGGCATAATTTTTATGATTTTTCATATCGAGATTGTAGAAATTGATTTTCTCTCCTCTCGGATAATAATAGTGATAAAGGGTTGTGAAGATAATAACCGCCAAATAGTACCCTATAAATATATCTACCGGCGATAATGCAAAAAACGTCCGTTTTCTGTATACTAAAAAGAGTAATATTGTTAGTAATAAAAGATATATTATCATTGCTTAAAAATGCTGTGGGGAAAAAATTCCCCACAGGAAAATTAATTGTTTTCTAAGGCTTTTATTCCGGATGCTTCATACCAAGCACTTGTAGAAGATCTTACATATACATTTCCGTTTTTCGTATTGAATAAAACAACCTGGAAATTTTCACCCGATCCTTTTACAACGTCTAACGAATAAACCGGTGTTTGATATTTTTTTAGTCCTAATGTCTTATCCATCGCGTTATACCACGATCCGTTGTTGTTTCTAACAAATACATCGCCTGAAAACTTGTCTAAACAAACAACTGTAAATCCTTCATCTGAAGTCTGCATAACTTTCATCTGATACTTTTCTGACATTTCTTTTTGGTTGGAATTGCCTTGGTTTCCTTCCTGTTTCTGGTCATTCCCCTGACATGATGACAAAAAGATACAACACAGCATACTAAAAAATAATACTCTCATTTTTTGATTTTTTTCTACAAATATAAAACTTTATGTATCTAAATAATGTATTATTCAAAAATCTATCAACAATCCGTTTTTTGCTTATGTATGATCATACTATATGACAAATTATTGTATGTTTGTAACATTACCAAATACTTTTGTTAAAATGAAAGAGGATCACCTTCAAAAAATTTATAACCAGGAACAGTCTGAATATTTAAGCAATAATCCTACCTGGCATGAGGAAGATTCGCCCTGGAAGGCCAAACAAATTGAGCGCCTTTTATCCCGCAATACACTAAAGCTTTCAACTGTGGCTGAAGTGGGATGCGGTGCCGGTGAAATCCTAAATCAATTACATGCCAAACTTAATCCGGAAATTACTTTTTTCGGTTATGATATTTCTCCTGATGCTCATGAAATTGCCCGAAAAAAAGCAAAAGAACGTCTGATGTTTTTTCATGAAAATTTTTTAGAGAAATCGGTATCCTATGATTTGTTATTAATGATGGATGTTTTTGAACATGTCGAGGACTATTTTGGTTTTATTAAAAACTGTTCTGAAAAAGCTACATATAAAATTTTTCACATCCCCTTAGATATTTCAGTTTCGTCGGTATTGCGAAATGAAATCATTAACGGCCGTAAGAGCGTAGGACATATTCATTATTTTATGAAAGATACGGCACTTTCGACACTAAAAGACTGTAATCTGGAAATTATCGATTATATGTATACGGCCGGCGCAGTAGAACTGAGCAACAGAAAATTAAAAACCCGGTTGCTGAATATTCCGAGACGATTCTTTTTTAAAATTTGCCCTGATTTGTGTGTCCGAGTATTCGGTGGCTATTCCATACTGGTGTTGGCCCGGTAATTACCCGGTAAAAGGATTCGCTTTTTAATCGAAAAGAATAACATTAGTGAGGCCATGAGTACATCGACTCCTATTCGTACAAAAACCAGATTTTCAAAATACATCTGATTGTACAAATACAACAATAGCATCGAACTCACATATACAACACAAGAAATGATCAGAGAATAATTGTATTGTTTAATCGAACCAAAAGCTACCAGGGTACAACTTCCTACAATATTGGTAATCCCAATAACCGGTATTAACAACACCAGTTGTCTTAATAAATAGGAATATTTTACCATTTCGCTACCGCCGAAAACAAGCATAATTTCCTCTGAAAAAGTATAGGTCAATCCGGCAAAAAGGAGTCCCATGATAAATGTCGCCAAAACTAATTTCCGCATAAATGCGATCCGCTTGTTTCTAACGATCGATGGGAAAACAGCTTGCTGGATGACTTCGTATACAAAAACAAATGTGAAGATGATTTTTGATGCTAAATCGAAACCCGAAACTAAACTTTTGGAACAAAAAAAGCCTATTAAAAAGATCGTTCCGAAATTTAAAAAGATGGTGGAGAATTTCCCTAAAAAAAACAGATAGCCTTCTTTTAAATAAAACAATATCGTTTTGAATGGAATTTTAAGAAAGATAAACCGCGATTCTTTCTTTAAAAAGTAAAAGCCTAATCCTCCCCAAATCAGATTGGATAAGACCAACAATACTACATACCGGAATCCGTGTGTATCCGATTTTACTAAAGTAAAAGTTCCGACCACTAAAAATAATCGGGCAACAACCGTAACGATTGTTATCGGTTTCATTTTCTCAATACCCTGAAAATACCAAATCGGAAAAAAAACTTCGCCTCCTCCCATCAACATCATGACTACAAATAAATAGAAATAATCCTGCGTGCCGGAAGCAAAAATAAATGGTATTAACAGTACAAAACTAAGTAGAAATAATAAAAACTTAATCGTATAAACCGTCGAAATAATTTCGTCGATCTTATTTTTATCATCTTTATTCTCTACGACATATTTTGACACATACAGGTCAAATCCAAAATTTATTAAAATCAGAAAATATTGAATAAAGGAGTCTACCCATGTAATAACACCATAATTCTCTTCCCCTAATATTCGTATAAGATAACCGATCAGTAAGTATTTCGATAAAATGTTTACAAACTTTATGATCCCTATATGAAAGAAGTTCCGAACAATATTTTTATTGTTTTGTACTATTTGAAATTTAGCAAACATCTTACCCTAATTTTTCATCCCATTTATTAATACAAACGCCAAAAGTATTTTTAATTTTACTTTTATCCAAAACACTATACTTCGGTCGTTCAGCCGGTGTGGGATAGGCTGAAGTCGGAATCGGATTTACCTGAATATCGATTTGATTGACTTCGAATATTTTTTTGGCAAAATCATACCAGCTACATTGTCCTTCGTTACTAAAATTATATATCCCGTACGGTTTTAATTCCCCTTCGAAATCCTGTTTTATAATCTGAACCAACACTTCGGCGAGATCTACCGCATGCGTTGGCGTACCGATCTGATCGTTCACCACATTCAATGTGTCCCGTTCTAAAGCCAGTCGTAACATTGTTTTCATAAAGTTATTCCCAAATTCGGAATATACCCACGAAGTTCTCACAATATAGAATTGGTCTGTACTTTGTTGTATTGCCCGTTCACCTTCTAATTTGGTTTTCCCGTAAACACCTTTCGGATCGGGTGTGTCTGTTTCAGTATACGGTGTACTTTTTGTTCCGTTAAAAACAAAATCCGTTGAGATATGGAGTAAAACGGTATTGGTTTCCGCACAGGCTTCCGCCAGATTTTGTGGCCCCTTTACATTAATCAAAAAAGCCTGTTCCGGTTCGCTTTCGGCTTTATCAACTGCCGTATAAGCTGCCGCATTAATACAATAATCCGGGTTTGTTTTCCGAATATAAGCCGTTACTTTTTCACTGTCGGTAATATCCAGATCCGATGAAGCAGCAAAAATAAAATCGATTTCCTGGTATTCCCCCGAAATCGATTGTAATGCCTGTCCTAATTGTCCGGATGCTCCGGTTACCAGTACTACCATATTTTACGGGCGTTTGCTAATGATGGTAATTCTTTGTCCTTGTCTGATATTAATAAGGCTGACGGATCTAATTGCCAGTCAATCGAAAGACTGGTATCGTTGTAGATAATCCCGCCTTCGGATTCTTTATTGTAAAAGTTGTCGCATTTATAAAAAAAGGTTGCTGTTTCACTAAGTACTAAAAATCCGTGTGCAAATCCTCTCGGAATAAACAATTGTTTTTGGTTTTCGGCGGATAATACTTCTGCAACATATTGTCCGTATGTTTCCGACTCCGGCCGAATGTCGACAGCTACATCCAGAACTTCTCCCTGTAAAACGCGTACCAGTTTCGCCTGCGCATGATCGCCTGTCTGATAATGCAAACCGCGCAGTACACCTCTGGATGAAAAAGATTGGTTGTCTTGTACAAAACGGACTTCCTGACCTGTTCCTTCCTGAAAGGTTTTTTCGTTAAAACTCTCCATAAAATAGCCTCTCATATCGTGAATTACCTTCGGTTCGAGTATATAACAGCCGGATAGTTTTGTAGGGGTAAAATTCATTTTTCTATTCTAATATGCTTAATAAGTGTTTTCCATAACCGCTTTTTAATAACGGCTCTGCCAGTATTTGCAGTTGTTCGGCGTCAATAAATCCCATACGGTAAGCCGCTTCTTCAATCGCTCCGATTTTTAATCCCTGACGTTCTTCAATTACCTGAACAAACTGACCGGCCTGCATTAACGACTGGAAAGTTCCGGTATCCAGCCAGGCGGTTCCACGGTCTAAAATACTAACCTGTAGTTTGCCTCTTTCCAGATATTCTTTGTTAACATCGGTTATTTCCAGTTCACCACGGTGACTTGGTTGTATGCTTTCGGCTATTGAAACCACACTATTATCGTAAAAATAGATTCCCGGTACTGCATAATTCGATTTCGGATAAATCGGTTTTTCCTCAATCGAAAGGACTTTGCCGTTTTTGTCAAAATCTACTACACCATAACGTTCCGGATCGAGTACGTGATACGCATAGATAATACCCCCATCCGGATTATTATTCGCCTGAAGTAATTCGGCCAATCCGGTTCCATAGAAGATATTATCTCCTAAAATGAGCGCTACTTTGTCATCTTTGATAAATTCTTTTCCGATGATAAACGCTTCGGCTAACCCATTCGGATTTTCCTGTACCGCATATTCAAAACGACACCCTAACTTACTTCCGTCGCCCAACAATTGCCGGAATAACGGTAAGTCGTGCGGTGTAGAAATAATCAATATTTCGCGGATTCCGGCCCACATTAATGTAGACAGCGGATAATAAATCATCGGCTTATCATAGATCGGCATTAACTGTTTGCTCACGGCCAACGTAAGCGGATGTAATCGGGTGCCGGAACCTCCTGCTAATATAATCCCCTTCATGGTGGTATATCTCTTTTTATTTTTTGTCTAATTTATCCAAATACCAGGCTATGGTTTTCCGAATTCCGGTTTCGAAATTTTCATCGGCTTTCCATCCTAATTCGGTTTCTATTTTGGTTGCATCAATTGCATATCGCAAATCGTGACCCGGACGGTCTTTCACAAAAACGATCTGGTCGTTATAGGTTCCGGTTTCTTTTGGGTGCAACTCGTCCAATATTGTACAAATTGTATCCGCGATATAAAGGTTATTGCGTTCGTTTCGCCCTCCGATGTTGTAGGTTTCTCCCGGTTTTCCGTTTTTAAAAACAAGCTCAATCCCTTTACAGTGATCCAATACATACAACCAATCTCTTACATTTTGTCCGTCGCCGTAAATCGGAATGTTTTCTCCGGAAACAGCTTTGCGGATAATCGTCGGTATCAGCTTTTCATTGTGCTGTTTCGGGCCGTAATTATTGGAACAGTTTGTCGTAACCACCTGCATTCCGTAGGTATGAAAATAACTTCTCACGATCATATCAGAAGAGGCTTTTGAAGCCGAATAGGGACTGTTCGGTGCATACGGTGTTTCTTCTGTAAACAATCCGGTCGCCCCTAAAGTACCGTAAACCTCATCTGTGGAAATATGATGAAAACGCGATGTCTCGTATCCTTCCTTATAGTGACCCGGTCCTGTCATCCAATGTTTTCGTGCGGCATCCAAAAGATTAAATGTCCCCACGACATTGGTTTTGATAAAGGCTTCCGGTCCGGAAATCGAATTGTCAACATGCGATTCAGCTGCAAAATGAATGACACCTGAAAAATCATATTTTTCAAATAATGAGGCTACTAATGCTGTGTCGCAAATATCGCCTTGTACAAAGGTGTATCGGCTATGCCCTGCTATTTCTTCCAGGTTCGCCAAATCACCGGCATACGTAAGCTTGTCAAGATTAATCACGTTTATATCCGGATTTCCTTCTATAAAATAGGTTACAAAATTAGCTCCTATAAATCCCGCACCTCCGGTTATTAATATGTTTTTCATGCTTATGCTAAGTTTCTTTTAATCATTTGTTTTTTGTAGAACGATCGTAGCATTCCGAAACCTAAAAACATACCCACAAATAATATCGGTAAAATCAATTTCATCTTACCGTTAAGCGATTTGGTATTGCGCACATTTAATGTAGAACTGCTTTCCTTGATAATGTCTTTGTAATTATTCTGCTCGATGTTCATATAACCCAACTCATTTACTAAATGGTCTTTGGTTTTGATTACTTCATTTAACTGTGTGTTTTCATTATAATAAACCAGTTTATCGCTCTTTTGTTGCGAACTGGTGTTTGTAGCAAACTGATTTAAAATTCCATTGATCTGATTAATCGTTTCCTGATTCGTTTTAATCTTTAAATCAAGATTTTCTAATCTTTCCTTCTGAATAATTTTATAGTAATCACTATCATTGAAAAATTTCATCAACGGTTCCAGAGTTTTACTTCTATCCGTTAATCCCTGAGTCGAAAACAATATCGTGTGAAATTTATAATTCTTACTCGTTATCGGATCTTTTAATATTTTCTGAAGATCACCATCCTCAGACATTAACTTAATCATCTGAAGGTTTTCTTCACTGTTATCGATAAACCGGTAAATATCTATGATCGGCTCTATTTCTACTCTCGAAATATTTCTAGGCTCTTTGATTCCCAGTTTTGTTAAAAAAGCATAATCGCGCTCTTTAATCTTGGCATTTAATAACTCTACTTTCGCATATAAATAATCAACACTTTCGAAATTCGGTATGACAATTATCTGATTGTTATACGATTTTTCTGCTCTATCTATGTAAAAACCTAATCCCGCACCTATTACAAATAAAATCGAGATGATAATTATATTTTTCTTGAAGAATAAAATCCAATCAAAAATCCAATCTAAAAAAGACTGAAAAGCATTTCCTATTTTTTTAGAAACCTGCGCCAGGTCGATTTCCTGTTCTTCCGAATTAGTCGTATTAGAGTTGTTATTCATAAGTAAAGTAAATAATGGGTTATTTGATATTAAATATTTGTTCTAAAATCTTAATTGTAATTAAATAGGTCGGTTTAACTCCGGTTGTTCCTAATCCTCCCGAAGCTAATGTACTTCCCGTTTCCAATGGGTTATCCGATGCATAATACGCATAGCGCACTTTTACATTTGACGGGATACTTTTTCGGATTTTTGAAGCCGACTGGATGGCTTTCTGATAGTAGGCTCCTTCCATTTCCAATCCAATCACACCCCAGGTCGATTCGTGGAAAAATTTTAACAGGTCTTTATTCTGTAACGATGTTCCTAATACCGTAATCATTGGCCCGGCAAAAACCGGAATCTCATTTCCTTCGAACATTTCGGCCGAAAGCTCATTGTCAAACGGATAGTTATCTCCTGTTCCTTCGTTGATATGTGCCGACGGAATCATGATGTCCCCTTTTCCACCTTCTAAAATACCGGCTTTCCCCATAATCGAAACCGATTCTACGTTTAGGAATACTTTTTCCTGTCCGTCTTTATACGGTTTTAATAGTTCGTCGATCGTTTCGTAAGCCTGCTCTCCGAAAGCATAATCCATCACGATAATTACCGGATGTTCGCCTTCAACTTTTGCATTAGGAAATGCCGATTTGTTCCAGTCAATTTTTGCTGTATCAAAAATCTGAACGTCAATGTTTGTTCCCGAAGTATCCGGAAGCGAAATCATTCCGTGTTTTATAGCAAATTCTTCCGCTTTAGAACGTAAATCATTATTGGATGATTTGCTTAGTTCTTCGTAAATCACAAAATCCGACTGGTCTTTGAATTTTCCTTTTAATACGTGTGTCGCAAATAAGGAATTCATTACACTGTGCATATTCGCACTGATCACATGTATCGGACGGTGGATTAATTTATTTTTCTGTAAAACTTTTTTAATGTTGTTTGCCCAGATCTCTCCATGGATATGGTGACCCAGACGTTCTCTCAGAATCGGGCTAAAAGTAATGGTTCGCTTGTTATTGTCTACCACTTCTTCTATCGCCAGTTTTCCTAACCAGTAAATAATGTGTAGAAAACGTTCTGGTGCCTGTTGGGTTGCAAAACTGTCGTAAATATCCAATACCTCAGCAAACGTTCTTCCCAAGATATTCGATACATGCGAAATCGCTTTTTCGCGTTCTACCAAGGTTAGTTTTTTATTCTGAAGAATAACCTGCTCCAGTTTTTCCCAATCACGGGTAAGACGTCCGTCTTCATCGATCAACACACGGTCTTTAATTTTATGCGACTCGATAAAAATAAAGGTAAGGTGCGTTAAAATATCATAGATATCCGAACGACCACGGGTAATTTCAATATTCATCTGTTCGTCGTCGATACGGTAACAGTTACGTCTTCTTTTTGGCGGTACTATCGCCTGAAAATGCGACTTCGAATACCCTTCATCCGAGGTCAGGTTGATATATCGGCATTCTTCAATACCAATCGGTAAACGTTCGATTACATATAATAATCCGTTTAACTCTACTTTTTCTTCTGCAATCGTCCCATATATTTCCGGACGTAACGACAATAACGCTTCGCGTAATGTTTCTCCCGAAATACCCATAGGTTTGTAGAATCCTCTGTTAAACAAATGGCGCATGGTAATGTACAAACGCTCAATTGCTGCTGATGATTCCTGTGCGCGTGAGCGCGAAATGTTTTTAATCTCTTTCATATGCTTTCTATTTAGTAACCCACAAATGTAGGATTTTTATTTTTTAGTTTGTTAAAGTTAACTTTATCGCAAGTTCATTAAACTTGTTGTTATACTTTCCGATGCCCGATTGGATTGGTTTGTCAAATCGCGACCAACGTCCCATCGTAAACCGCCAGGAAGTACTTTCTTCAGACGGTATTGTCCCTATTCTGGGTTCGTATCGGGTTCCGGAAAAGTTACTAACGGTATAACTTCCCGAAGCGGCATCATTTGATGCCATTTTAAATTCATATTTGTTTTCGTCGATAATAAGCCATTCGACAGCTACAAAGATGCCGTTTTTTCCGATTTCCAGATCATAACCGTCCAGTTTTACCACGGTGTTTTGTTTTCCTTTTGCCGCTTCGATCAGCAGAATTTTACCGGTCAGGTCTTTTCCCGGACTTCCATCTTCCGCTACTTCATAAAAATGCAGGATAAACTTTGCCGGATCTACTTCCGAGTCGGTCATTATTGTCAACTCTTTAATATAGGGTGTTTTGGCACTGTTTGCATCAAACGGAAAATAGCGCGCTACAATCCACGGGTTTTTTCCACTGGAAAAGAAATGGTTGATTCCTCCTTTTTTATAATCGCCAACGGTTATCGTTTTATTTCCTTTTTTTCCGGCAATCATAACTTCCTGAAGCTGCAACGGACGCTGCTTTAACACCACTTTTGCCGCTTCGGTGCCTTTTTGTTTTGCCGTTTCATAACCCAATGCACTGAACACTAAAACCTTCTCCGTATTTTTTTCGAAAATAGTAAAATCTCCGTTCACATCGGCCGTTGTTCCGTTATTTTCATTCTCAACCCATATATTCACATACGGAACCGGTTGTTGGCTTTCGTCGACGACAATTCCACGTATTTGCGCCGGACTACTTATCGAAAGGAACAGCAGAAAAAATAATGCCTTATACATTATTCTTTTTTTAGTTTATCCGCAATTTTCCGGTCGTTCGAAAGGCGCGGTAATTTATTTTGTCCACCCAGTTTTCCTTCGGATTTCATATATTCCTGAAACGCATTCTTGCTCACTTTAGTTACAACCACGGTTCGCAATACATTTCCTGAAATCAAATCGTCATAATAAACGTTTTGTGCCCGCATGGCTTTGTCTAATTTTTGTTCAAAAATATCCAGGTTTTCCGGTTCCTGTTCAAATTCAATCAGCCATTCATGATACGGCAAGCCTTCGGTTGGTGTAATTTGTGGCGCTACGGTAAATTCATTAACCCGAACATCGGTGTTTTCCATCGCTTCTTTTAACGCGGCTTCCACTTCTTTTCCGATCACGTGTTCTCCAAATGCGGAAATATAATGTTTGATTCGTCCCGATACGAGTACCCGATACGGTTGCAAACTCGTAAATTGAATGGTGTCGCCTATATTATAAGACCATAATCCGGCGTTTGTAGAAATGATCAAAACATAATTGATTCCCAGTTCTACTTCGCCTATCGTATAGCGTTTGGGATTTTCCTGGAAAAATTCATCACTTTTGATAAACTCGTAAAAGATCCCGGAATTCAACAACAGCAGCATTCCTTTTTCTTTCTGGGTATCCTGATAGGCAAAAAAACCTTCGGATGCCGGAAATAATTCAATACTGTCGACTTTGCGTCCAATAAGGTTTTCGAATTTCGCCCGATACGGTTCGTAATTCACACCTCCGTAGATAAACAGGTTAAAGTTTTTAAAGATCTCGCCTACCGGTTTGTTTCCTTTTTCTTTTAGTTTTTCAAAATACATCTGTACCCACGACGGAATTCCGGAGATAACCGCCATGTTTTCGTTGATGGTCTCCTCTACTATCGCATCGACTTTGGTTTCCCAATCTTCAATACAGTTGGTTTCCCAGCTAGGCATCCGGTTTTTTTGTAAATATTTCGGAACATAATGCGCCACAATTCCCGAAAGTCGGCCCAGTTTGATTCCGTTTTTCTCGTCCAATACCGGACTCCCTTGTAAAAAAATCATTTTGCCATCTACAAACGATGCGTTTCCGGTTTCATGGATATAATGCAAAATGGCATTCCGTGCCGCTTCAATATGATATGGCATCGATTCTTTTGTTAGCGGAATATATTTGGCTCCGGAAGTCGTTCCGGACGTTTTGGCCAGATATAACGGTTTTCCTTTCCACAATACGTCAGCCTCACCAGTTAACATCCTGTCGATATAAGGTCGCAGTTGTTCATAATCGCGAACCGGTACCTGTTTCTGGAAATCACCTATCGATGTGAACGTCTCAAACTGATGATCTTTTCCAAATTGGGTGTTTTGAGCCGAACGAATCAGTTCCCAAAATATTTTTTGTTGGGTAGCAACCGGATTGTCCGCCCATTTTCGCGTATTCTTATAAATTTTTCCAGCTAGTAATTTAGCAACAATCGACTTTATCGACATTTGATTTTATTTAGGATTATCGGCAAACTTTTTTTTCAATGCTTTTTCGGTTCGGTATATCATTATAAAAACAAAAAGCAATACCATTGCCATACTTATAGCGAATTCACTATTCTTTAGAACAGGCCATATCAAAGGTATCATCGCCAGTACAATCAGTATGCCGCCACTTTTGATCAACTCTATCGCAGAATATTTTTGTGCAAATTGCCATCGTTCCGGTGATTTCATCGAGCCCGATGTACGGTAACCGTATAAGCTGTTTATTTTTTTAGGCGGAAAACAATACTGAATTAATCCGGCAAGGATAAAAATTCCACCACATAATAAAGGTAACTGTAACAGATTTGCTGTCCACTCCATAGTTAGGTTATTCAAAATCAATAAACTGAGTTGGATCGATCGGATAACCGTCTTTCCAGAGTTCAAAGTGTAATTGTACATCCGGATAGGTTCCGGTAATTCCGGCCAAAGCAATTACTTCTCCGGATTTAACCACATCGCCTTCCGATTTGGTTAAGGATGCCGCTCGTTTATAAACGGATATAATTCCGTCGTTATGTCGGATGATGATTACCTGTCCGTTAGTTGGCGTCCAATCGGAAAAAACGACCGTCCCGTTTGCAATCGATTTGATTGGTGTATTTTTTGCCAGTGCAACACTAATATTATAATGTTTGTTTTTGGAATTGTATTTTTCTACAATATGTCCTTTTACCGGTGGCAATAAAACCAGATTTACCCTTGGTTTGGCTTTTTCGAAAACATTGTATTTGTCTTCCAGACGAACCTGTTCCCGAAGTTTTAAATCGGTTTGCGACGGATTCAGATCGGCAACCTCAGCGGTTTTGTCTTCTACCTTAATGGAATCTTTGTTTAATTTGGCATAGTCCAGATCGCCGGTAAGCACTTTTTTAATCGACTCCACATACAGGTTGTTCTGCCGGATCACTTGTTCCAGCGAATCGGATTTTATAGCCAGTTCTGTGGCTTCTTTTTTAAGTTTGGTCGAAGAATAACCCGGAATATATTCCCGTAAAGGTGTAAAGGCAATAATAAACGTGGTTGCGGTAATCAGGAATATCGTAGATACGGTGAGACTCACAAAAACGTTCATCAGATTTAACTTCAGAGAAAATATCTCTTCAAACGTATCTTCATTCAATATAACCAATCGGTTTTTATTGAATAATTTCTTTTTTAAAAGCTGTCGTTTTAGTCGCTTCGCAGACATTATATTCTTTTAATTCACAAATATAATAATTTAATGCCGGCTTTCTTAACACTGCACCTATATTGATTTTTGTGATTTAGGTTAAAGAAATCCTAAATTTAGCCCCACATCTTTAAAAAGCTTCAATTATTTATTCGTCTAATTGTATTTATACCTAACTTTGTTCTCTCGATTTACGAATTAATTTTTTGAAATAATAAACACAGTAACAATGGGAAAGCTTGGTGCAACAGAAATAATCCTGATCGTAGTGGTAATTGTACTTTTATTTGGTGGTAAAAAAATTCCTGAACTAATGAAAGGTTTGGGTTCCGGAATTAAAGAATTTAAAAACGCTGCCAAAGACGATCAACCTTCCGCTCCTAAGAAAGACGAAACCAAAGAGTAATTTTTTGTAATACTTTTTTTTAGAGGCTGTAAAAGTAAACGACTTTTTAAAAATATAAGAGGCTGTTTATTTTTTACAGCCTCTTTTTATTTGTCTTTACAGTATCATACTTAACTGTATTCGTTTGCGGTCTTCGTCGACTTCGGTTACTTTTACCTGTACATGCTGGTGTAGTTTTACCACTTCGTTTACATCGCTCACAAATCCTTCTTTAAGCTGGGAAATATGAACCAGTCCGCTTTCTTTAATTCCAATATCGACAAAACATCCGAAATTGGTAATATTGTTTACAATACCCGGTAATACCATTCCGGTACGCAAATCCCGGATCGTTTTAACATTGGCGTCGAACTCGAATACTTTGGCCGATTTCCTCGGATCCAGTCCCGGTTTTTCCAATTCTTTTACAATGTCTTTTAAACTTAAAAGTCCAACCGCATCGGTAACATAGTTTTCCAATGGTATCGCACTTATTTTTTCTTTATTGGCAATCAAATCGTTAACCGATATTTTAAGGTCTTTTGCCATTTTTTCAACAATTCCGTAGGCTTCCGGATGTACCGCTGAATTGTCCAACGGGTTTTTGGCATTGGTGATTCGGATAAAAGCCGCCGCTTGCTGGAAGGCTTTTTCACCCAGTCTCGGTACTTTTTTTAGTTGATTCCGGTTTTCAAAAGCACCGTTTTCCGATCGGTAGGCCACAATGTTTTCGGCCATCTTCTCGCCTATTCCGGACACATAACTCAACAACGATTTACTCGCCGTATTAAGGTTAATTCCAACAGAGTTTACACAACGGGTTACTACAGTATCCAATTCGCTTTTAAGCTGCGTCTGATCAACATCATGTTGGTACTGCCCTACTCCTATCGATTTCGGGTCAATTTTTACCAGTTCGGCCAACGGATCCGACAATCGTCTTCCGATCGATACGGCCCCACGTACGGTAACATCGTAATTCGGAAATTCGTCACGGGCAATTTTGGACGCCGAATATACCGACGCTCCGGCTTCGCTCACTACAAATACCTGTATCGGTTTGTCGAACGCTATTTTTTTAATAAAAAATTCCGTTTCCCGGGACGCCGTTCCATTTCCGATCGAAATGGCATCGATCTTATACGAATTAACCATCGAGCGGATTTTTTTCATTGCCATCGCGGTTTCGTTCTGAGGTGCATGCGGAAAGATGGTTTCGTTATACAACAAATCCCCTTTTTCGTCCAGACAAACCACCTTACATCCGGTTCGGAATCCCGGATCGATTGCCAGAATTCGTTTTTCACCCAATGGCGGTGCCAGTAACAACTGGTTTAAATTTCCGGCAAATACCTGAATCGAACTCGCATCGGCTTTTGCTTTTGCTTCCTGTAAGGTTTCGTTCGAAATAGCCGGTTCCAGTAATCTTTTATAACTGTCGCCAATCGCTTTTTTAAGATGCGTGGCGGTATCTTTCTTGTTTTTAATGATGTTCTCTTCGATAAACTCCAGCGCTTCCTCCTGTTCGATATCGACTTTTAATTTGATATAGCCTTCGTTTTCCGCGCGTAACATAGCCAGTAATCGATGTGACGGCGCTTTGGTTATTGGCTCCGACCATTCGAAGTATTGTTCGAATTTTTTAGCGCCATCTTCGTCTTTTTTAGCTTTTACAACTTTGGTTTCGATCACCGCTTTACGCTGGAACATTCTTCGCAGGTTTTTCCGGATATAAATGTTTTCATTAATCCATTCGGCTACAATATCACGCGCACCCTGAAGTGCTTCGTCTTCATTCCCCACTTTGTCATTCAGGTATTTCGATGCGATATAATCGAGATCATCGGCATTTTGTGCCATGATGATTTTAGCCAGTGGTTCCAATCCGTTTTCACGGGCTACATCGGCTTTGGTTTTTCTTTTCTTTTTATACGGAAGGTAAAAATCTTCCAATTCGTTCAGATCAAAACTATTGGTTATTTTCTGTTTCAGTTCCGGCGTTAAAGCATCCTGTTCCGCTATTGATTTTAAAATGGCCTCTTTTCGTTTAATAATGGCTTCGAAAGCTGCATTTAGTTTCGCAATCTGTTCGATAACAACCTCATCCAGATTTCCGGTTTTGTCTTTTCGGTAACGGGCAATAAAGGGTATCGTACAATCTTCTGCCAAAAGCTGTAAGGTACTTTCTATGTTCTTTGGAGCCGTCGAAACATGCTTTAGTATATACTCAATATTCGTCATCCTATAAATAAATTGCTTGTTAAAATGTCGCAAACCCTGTTTTTAAAAAACGGATTGTGCTGGCTAAAATACTATCTTTGGCAGAAATTTTATAACAATGCAGCCATTATTCTGTTATGTCCTCAGCATGAATGTTTTCGCTTTTGTTGTTTTTGGCATCGATAAATGGCTGGCGGTTACCCAACGAAAACGGATATCCGAAAAAACATTGCTCGCTATTAGTTTTATTGGCGGAAGTATCGGTGCTATAGTCGCGATGCTGCTTTTTCGGCATAAAACCGCAAAACCGTCTTTTCTATGGAAATTTTCGGTGTTGCTGGTTTTGCAAATCGGAATACTGATGCTACTCAAACATTATTTTGATCTTTGATGTTATCATTTGATCATAATAAAAACCGCTCGGAAAAATTCCGTTGAAATCTATATATTTGTTCCATCCCTTACTAAATTCAAGATATTTTGATACCGAATCTTACAAAAAATAAGTTTTCCCGGTTTTCTTTTCTGCTGCAACCCAAATATATTTTTGGGATACTCGTGGCAGTGGCGGCTTTAATTGCCATTAAACAGTATAACCACGGTAGTTATAATAATTATTCGATTTTTAAATATACGTTCTGGCATTTAATCGAATCCAAATCGCTTTATGCACATTACCCTGACGAATATTGGGATCGAAATCACTATGGTCCTGTTTTTGCCTTGTTTATCGCTCCTTTTGCGCTGTTACCGGATTATTTGGGAATGCTGTTATGGAATGTTTGCAGTGTACTTGTTTTTGCTTTCGGAATTAAAAGTTTGCCACTTTCGAATAAAGTAAAGGCCATTATCGCACTAATCTGCGCCAATGAGTTGATTACGGCTTTGCTTAGTTTTCAGTTTAATATTTTCCTGACAGGTGCTATTCTGATTGCCTTTTCCTATACGCTGAAAAATAAAAATTTTATTTCCTCCTTCCCTATTGTAAGTTGTACAATGATCAAATTGTACGGAATTGTTGGTCTGGCGTTTTTCTTTTTTACGCAGAAAAAAATTCAGTTTATTCTTGGGCTTATTTTTTGGGCTGTTGTACTTTTTGTAGTACCGATGCTTTTATCATCGCCTAAGTTTATTATCGATACTTACATAGAATGGTTCAATACGTTGGTTTATAAAAATTCGTCGAATATCAGTCTGGATTCTTATCAGGATATTTCCTTTATGGGAATGGTTCGACGGTCTTTAGGTGATCCTACCATTCCGAATACTCCGTTTTTATTAGGTGGTGTATTGCTTTTCGGTGCGACTTATCTCAGAATAAAACAATTTCAATTCCTGGAGTTTCGTTTGCTATTACTAGCATCGACATTGATTTTTACCGTGATTTTTAGTAGTGGTTCCGAATCGCCTACCTATATCATTGCGTTTACCGGTGTGGCCATCTGGTTTATGCGGAAATCGCAACATTCCAAATGGGAAATCGCGTTACTGATTTTTGCGATTTTACTAACATCCCTATCGCCAACCGATCTGTTTCCGAAAGCTGCCCGTGTTTTTATCCGCAATCATGCGTTAAAAGCCTTACCTTGTGTTATCATTTGGTTTACAATAATTTATGAAATGCTTACAAAAGATTTCAAACCTAAATCCGTTACCGTATGCGAAAATTAGTCTCTATTGTAATTCCTGCTTATAACGAAGCGGATAATATTCGGAATATTTTTACAAATATTCATTCCGTTTTTAGTACGTTGCCGTATAACTGGGAGGTTATTTTTGTAGACGATGGGAGTAAGGATGAAACACTGGTTACCGTAAAAGAACTGGCAAACGATCATAATAATGCCTATTTTCTGGAGTTTTCCAAGAATTTCGGACACCAGCTGGCGGTAAAAGCCGGTTTGGATAATGCCTATGGCGATTGTGTGATTTCGTTGGATTGCGATGCGCAACATCCCCCGGAAATCATTCCTGAAATGCTTCAAAAATGGGAGGAAGGTTTTGATATCGTATATACCATTCGTGAAGAAGACAAACGGCTTTCGAAAGCCAAAAGAAGCAGTTCGAATCTTTTTTATAAACTGGTTAATTCCCTTTCGGATATCGAACTCGAAGCTGGTACTGCCGATTTTAGACTGATGGATCGTACCGTGGTCAATGTATTCCGAAATTTTCATGAAACGGAACCTTTTTTAAGAGGACTTACCAAATGGCTTGGTTTTAAACAATATGGTATCCGCTATGAACCGGCCGAGCGTTTTGCCGGTAATAGTAAATATTCGTTAAAAAAAATGATCCGCCTGGCATTACATGGTGTGACTTCTTTTAGTATAAAACCTTTATATACTGCGGTTTATGTAGGATTAATCATGTCGTTGTTATCGCTATTGTATATCCCATATGTGGTATATGCGTTTTATAATCATATTGAGGTTTCCGGTTGGGCATCTATAATTATTACCATTGTTTTCTTTGGTGGCTTACAGCTTATTATGCTGGGAATCATTGGTATTTATGTAGGTAAAATGTTTATGCAAACCAAAAACCGTCCCAATTATATTATCCGTTCTACCAATTTAAAAGATCAGTCATGATTTTATTAAGTTTTGATATTGAAGAATTCGACATGCCGTTCGAATACGGAAAAGACATCTCATTCGACGATCAGATTCAATTGTCTATTACCGGTTCGCATGCAATATTGGATATTCTTCAGAAACATCAGGTAAAAGCGACGTTCTTTAGTACGGCCACTTTTGCCATTAATGCACCCGAAATTATCGAACGTATCAAAAGGGAAGGGCATGAGCTGGCTTCTCATACCTATTACCATTCCAATTTTGAAGTACCGCATTTAAAGGAATCCAAAGAAAAACTGGAAGAATTGTCCGGTATGACCGTAACCGGGTTCCGAATGCCGCGTATGATGCCGGTAGACGAAAAAGAAGTGGCCAAAGCCGGATATGTTTATAATAGTTCGATTAATCCGACCTACCTTCCCGGAAGGTATAACAACCTGCATATTTCCCGGACTTATTATAAAAAAGACAACGTTTTGCAGATACCGGCTTCGGTGAGTCCGTTGGTACGGTTTCCGCTTTTCTGGCTGTCGTTTCACAATCTTCCGTTAAGCTTATACAGCCGTATCGCAAAATGGACGTATAAAAAAGATAAGTACCTCAACATTTATTTCCACCCTTGGGAGTTTACCGATCTGGACGATTTCGAACGTTTTGGATTCCCGGGTTATGTCCGTAAAAATACCGGCGTAAAAATGGAAAACCGATTGGATCAGTTTATTTCGAATATGAAAAAAAGCAAGTTACCGTTCGGAACTTTTCAGGAGTTTATTAAAGATATTGTCTAAAAATATACTACACTGCTACACCTGACAGGTTTTGGAAACCTGTCAGGGTGTGCCATAGCAAATAAAAAAGGCTTCCAAATGGAAGCCTTTTTTATTGTACCTATATTGAGTCTTTTCTCTTTATTCTTTATTCTTTATTCTTTTCTCCGATTTATTGACAAACCGGGATTTTATTCACACGATTCGCATGACGTCCACCTTCAAAAGTTGTTGCTAAAAAGGTATCTACCATTTCTACAGCCTGTTGAATTGAGGTAAATCGCGCCGGAATACTAATAATATTCGCATCGTTATGCTGACGCGCTAAACCGGCTATTTCTTTTGTCCAGCATAAAGCTGCACGGATTCCCTGGTGTTTGTTTACCGTAATGGCAATACCGTTTCCGCTTCCGCAGATTACAATACCAAAATCGGCTCTTCCTTCTGTAACGTCCAACGCAACCGGGTGACCGAAATCGGGATAATCCACACTGTCAAAAGTGTCTGTCCCGTGATTCGTTACCGTATGACCCTGGGCTTCCAGATGTTTTAAAATCGCTTGTTTATAGTCCGGACCGGCATGGTCGTTCCCAATTGAAATTCTCATTGTGTTGTTGTTTATTTGTTTACTGCAAAGTTAGCAAAGAATACTGTTAAACAATTTTTAAATTGGTGTCGTCGTTTAATTTTTTCAGAATCGCTTGTACGGCTTCAATATCATCCGGATGTACTTTTAGTTTAATCCCTCCCAAAGCCTGCGAATACATAGGAGCAATGTTCATCATCGTCTCATTTTCAAAAAAATAACGGATTTCCTGTTGCTCCAATAAATGCTTTAGCACGGCTATCTCGTGCGGATAATCAAAAACGGCTACCGTAACAAATTCACTCATCGTTTAAAGGTTTTGCTAAAGATACAAAAGTTATTATTTCTATAATTCTTATTCTTTCTTCTCCGATTGTGAATACTAATTCGTAATTTTAGCAGTATATTAGAAAAGAATTTATGAGTAAGAAACACAAACAGTTAGGTAAAAAAGGGAAAGATTTTTCTGCAAAAATTTTTAAAATCCTTTCCAAAGACCCTAACAAAACATTCAACTACAAACAAATAGCTGCTGTTTTGGAACTGAATGATACCCAAAGTCGGAATGAAATCATCAAAGAATTAAAATACCTTACCTCCAAAGAAAAGATCGAAGAAGTGGATCGCGGTAAATACCGTATCATCACAAAAGCCGATTATTTTGAAGGTGTAATCGATATGACCAGTCGGAAAACAGCTTATTTTGTTTGTCCGGATCTGGAAGACGATGTTTTTATCCCAACCAATAATTTAAATCATTCTCTGGATGGTGATAAGGTAAAAATTTATATATACAATCGTAGAAAAGGACGCAGACCGGAAGGAGAAGTCGTTGAAATTATCGAACGCAAAAAAACCGATTTTGTTGGTGTAATCGATATCCAAAAGAACTTTGCTTTTGTTACTTCGGCCAACCCAAAAATGTACACCGATATCTTTATCCCGAAAGAAAAAATGGGAGAGGCGCAAAACGGAGATGTCGTTCTGGTTCATATCGAAGACTGGCCCGCGAAAGCCGATAGTCCATTTGGAGTGGTTACAAAAGTACTTGGAAAACCAGGTGAACACAATACCGAAATCCATGCTATTCTTGCGGAATACGGACTACCGTACGATTTCCCGATAGAGGTGGAGGCTTATGCCAAAAAACTGGATACTTCCATTCAGGAAAGCGAAATTCTGAAACGCCGCGATATGCGGAATACGCTTACGTTTACAATCGACCCGAAAGATGCCAAGGATTTTGACGACGCCTTGTCGTTCGAAAAACTTCCAAATGGAAACTATGAAATCGGAATCCATATTGCCGATGTTTCCCATTATGTTCAGGAAGGAACCGTATTGGACGATGAAGCCTACCAACGTGCCACTTCCGTTTATCTGGTCGATCGGGTAGTTCCAATGCTTCCGGAAGTGCTTTCCAATTTTGCCTGTTCATTACGTCCACACGAAGAGAAATATACCTTTTCGGCCGTTTTTGAACTGAATGAAAAAGCCGAATTGGTTAACCAGTGGTTTGGTAGAACGGTAACCTATTCCGATCAGCGTTTTGCCTACGAAGAAGCGCAGCATATTATCGAAACCAAAGGAAATCAGATTCCGGCCGAAATTTCACTAACCGGAAAAGAATATACCGTCGATGCTCCTATCGTTGAAGCGACGCTAAAACTAAACGAACTGGCTAAGATTCTTAGAAAAAAACGAATGCAAAACGGTGCCATTTCGTTCGACAAAGTAGAAGTTAAATTCCACCTCAACGAAAATGCCGAACCAACCGGTGTGTATTTTAAGGTCGCTAAAGATGCCAACCATCTGATCGAAGAATTTATGTTGCTGGCCAATAGAAAGGTAGCCGAATTCATCGGAAAACAAAAGAAAACGTTTGTGTATCGTATCCATGACGAACCGGATCAGGATAAGTTGATCAACCTACAAACCGTGATTTCTAAATTCGGTTATTCGATCAATTTTAAATCCAAAGATGCTATTTCGAAATCGTTGAATACGTTATTGGAAGATGTACAGGGCAAAAAAGAACAAAACCTGGTTGATACACTGGCAATTCGCAGTATGAGTAAAGCCAGTTATTCTACCGAAAACATAGGCCATTACGGACTGGCATTCGATTATTATTCGCATTTTACCTCTCCAATTCGTCGTTATCCCGATGTTATGGCACACCGTTTGCTACAACATTACCTCGATGGCGGTGCTTCGGCCGATGCGGAAGTATATGAAGAAAAATGTATGCATTCTTCTACCATGGAAAGTCTGGCAGCCAATGCCGAACGCGACAGTATCAAGTATATGCAGGTGAAGTATATGCAGGATCACAAAGACGAAGAGTTTTTGGGCGTTATTTCTGGTGTGACCGAATGGGGTATTTATGTTGAAATTGTTGAAAATAAGTGCGAAGGAATGGTGCGTATCCGCGAAATCCGCGACGATTACTATACATTCGACGAAAAACAATATGCTTTGGTTGGCGAAATTTCACATAATATCATCCAATTGGGAGACGAAGTCATCGTAAAAGTTAAAAATGCCGATCTGGTTAAAAAACAACTGGATTTTCATTTTATCAAAAAGAAAGATTCGTAACATTTAAAAAACAGAAAACGATGCTAAAAACAACTTTTAAGAACAGTTTCGCAATGGTCACATTCCTATTGGCAACCCAATTTGGTTTTGCTCAGGTGACTAAAAACGTAGGTGATTTTACAGCGGTAAAAGTATTCGATAAAATATCGGCCCAATTGATTCCGGGTTCCGAAAACAAAATTGAACTAAAAGGTGAAGGTGCCGAAAAAGTAGAAATTGTAAACAAAAACGGCGATTTAAAAATCCGTATGCCATTGGATAAATTCCTGAAAGGCGAGGATATTACAGCCATTATTTTCTATAAAAATATCGAAAGCATTGAAGCCAGCGAAGGTGCTTATGTGTCCAGCGACGTCATGGTAAAAGGAGTGGACTTTACTGTAAATGCCAATAAAGGCGGACAGATCAAAGTGGGTTTGAATGTTAAAAAAGCAAGTGTCCGTGCGACTACCGGTGGTGTGGTAAAACTTAATGGTAAGGCCGAAAATCAGGATATTGTGATCAATTCCGGTGGAATTGTGAGTGCCAAAGCGTTCGAAACCTCGCAAACGACTGTAGCCGTTAATGCCGGTGGTGAAGCCGACATATTTGCAACCGATCTTGTGGATGCCAAAACCAGAGCAGGAGGAAGTATTACAATTTACGGAAATCCTAAAAAAGTAAATCAGAAAACGATTGCCGGTGGAAATATTGACGTAATTAAAAAATAATACAATGGGTTACTGCTTAAAAGAATAATCTGGAATAACTGTTTAGGTCGTCTTCCGGTTTCAGTTTCAGTTTCTTTTTTTAAGCAGTAACTTCCTTTCTTACGCTTTCGTTCGAAATACCTAAAATTGCAGTATCCAGGTTTAATTTTAGTAACAACAACATACGCAACTCGCTATTTGTAAGATTTTTATACTACTTTCTGGTCCCCGATAAGAATCTGGAACATACTTTTTCTAAGAAATCTTGAAATAATTGCCCGGTCGCCAAAATTTTATAACGGGTGTTTTCCTTTTCTCCCCAATCTTTTTTAATCTAAAAGCTTACTAAAGCGATAGCGGATTTTATCGCTTTTTCGATATTACCTGGCGTAGTATTGGTAAAAGTGTATTCCAGCATGCCATTTATTTAGTTCGGGTATTACTTAACTGAATTACTGTAATAGCTACCTGTTTTTATCTGCTTTTTTTAAATTCAGAAAGTTCCTTTTTGAGTTTATAGGAAATATAATCCGAGATGACTCTTTTTATGCTTATAAATAGGTATAAAAGACTTTGTTTTCACCTGTTTTGTCCATCTAAAATTAGTGTTTTATATACTGAAAACTAATATTTTAGGCAAAATTTTATACGATGAAAAAAATTAAGCTCTTTCTAATGTTGTTTTCTACAGCGCTTGCATTCTCGCAAATTCAAAATCCCAGTCCATATTGTGCTTCCGATTTTTCAAATTTACCGCATCCTTTAACCGATTATTTTATTAAATCGGTAACCTTAAAAAACGTAACGCTGGTAAATAGAGCATCACGAAGTGCCGATCCAAATTATCAATATTATAATAATCTGCAGGCTCAGGATCTGGCTAAAAACGCACAGGTTTCTATAACCATCGATTTTAGTGGTCCTACGATGCATTATATTGATGCATGGATCGATTTCAATAGAAATAATACTTTTGAAGCAAATGAAAATATCGGATATTACGATCGTATTAATGATCCTGATCTGGAAATGAATGTCACTACCCGAACATTCGGTTTTACTGTTCCGTCCAGTGCGGTTAATGGTGCTTCCCGACTACGGATAAGAGTTCTTGAAGATGATAACGTCTTTTTTTCTAATCCTTCGTTTCCAGCTACTTTATGTAAACGATATACTAATGGGGAAACACTTGATTTTGATGTGAATATTACTAGTGCACTACATAACCCTGAATTTTATCAAAATGAGCTTACCATATACCCAAACCCGGTAAACGATATACTAACAATTGCTATAAAAAATGATACTAAAAGTACTATCCGGTTTTTTAATCGTTTAGGACAAATTCAAACCATACAGCCTGTATTCTTTGACGATAGAATTGTGGTTAATCTATCGGATTTTCCATCAGGTATCTATTTCCTTACTACTGAATTCAAAGATAAAGGAGAATCTACTACTAAAAAAGTGGTTAAAAACTAATGTTAAAACACTAGTTACAAAACCTTTTTATATCCGAAACTTTGTAGGTTACAGATTTATTATTGTCATTTCCGATCTGTTTTAGTTTTATTCACAGGAAATTATTTTTTAAGTTATATTTGTAAATTACCAGTTCATACCGGTAATTACGCATATTCACCTTAAATACCTTTTCATGATAGACGATATTCTTACCGGAATTCCGTTAGGATTCTTTTTAAGTTTTATGATCGGCCCTGTCTTTTTTGTTCTTTTGGAAACCAGTATTACCAAAGGATTTCGCGCGGCCATGTCATTTGACGTTGGAGTAGTCTTAGGTGATATCGTTTTTATTGCTATTGCTTACTTTAGTAGTGTCCGACTGATTCAAAGTATTAAGGATGATCCGGCTTTGTTTATTTTTGGCGGTATCCTGATGTTTACGTATGGGATGATTACTTTTTTTAAGCTTCGCAGACAAAGCAAATCAGTTGAAGAAGATGAAGAAGTAGTTGAGTTGATCAAAAGAGATTACTTCAGCCTTTTTATCAAGGGATTCCTACTTAATTTTATCAATATCGGGGTTTTAGGATTCTGGCTGGCGATTATCATTACTTTTGGTCCAAAACTGGATATGGTACCTTCCCGTATGCTAACGTTTTTTAGTGCGGTGATTGGTTCGTATTTTATTACTGATATTGGAAAAATCTTATTAGCAAAACAACTTCGCAAAAAACTAACACCCGCTAACATTCTGAAAGTGAAAAAATTTAGCAGTATTCTGCTAATGGTTTTCGGATTGGTGTTAATGTTTCAGGGGTGGTTTCCTAAAGAAAAGGAATTTGTAAAAAATACACTTGAAAAAATAGAAGATAAAAACAAATAAAAAAAGAGCGGTTAATAACCGCTCTTTTTGTTTCCTGAGGCATCGAGCGGATTCGAACCGCTGTGGACGGTTTTGCAGACCGCTGCCTAGCCTCTCGGCCACGATGCCAGTATTGTAGGGCGCAAACTTACTAAAATATTTTGAAATTCAAATTCAAATTCGACATTTTATTGTACTTATTTTATAATTCGCTCGTTTTCAATAGGCTGTTAACTACGGTATTCTTCCATTTGAACCGTAACCGCTTCCACATCGCCGCCAATTGGTGGGTTTAGTTTGGAAACCGCTACCGTAATTCTCGATACTGAAGGAATTTCCTTAAAAATCCGAACCAAGATACGCTTCGCTACATGTTCTAATAATTTCGACCGTATCGCCATTTCTTCCCGGACAATCCGGTTTAAATGTACATAATCGACCGTATCGACCAATTCATCTGTTTCAGACGGCTTCCGCAAATCTGTTTTTACTTCCAAATCCACACTGTAATCCGATCCGATTTTACTTTCTTCTTCCAGACATCCGTGGAACGAAAAGGTACGGATGTTTTTTAACTTAATGATTCCCATTTTTAAACGTATTCGATAATAGATTAGTCCTTCGACCGATAAAAGTACAAATTTTTAAAGCCATTTTAATAATAAGCGCTTAAAGATATACCGACATAAACAACATTTTTGGTAAATTTGCCTTTCTAATTTTATTTTATGTCAACAAAAGAAAAATCATTAAATTTTATCGAACAAATCATTGAGGAAGATTTAAAAAATGGTTTATCTCAAGATAAATTGCGATTCCGTTTTCCACCGGAACCTAATGGCTATTTACACATTGGTCATGCCAGTTCCATATGTCTTAATTTTGGATTAGGATTGGATTATCAGGCGCCGGTTAACCTGCGTTTTGATGATACCAACCCTGCAAAAGAGGAGCAGGAATACGTAGATGCAATCAAAAAAGACGTACAATGGTTAGGATACCAATGGGCAGAAGAATGTTATGCTTCCGACTATTTTCAACAATTGTATGACTGGACCGTAGCGCTGATCAAAAAAGGAAAAGCCTATGTCGATAGTCAGACTTCGGAAGAAATGGCTAAACAAAAAGGAACGCCTACGCAAGCGGGTGTTGATAGTCCGTACCGAAACCGTTCGGTAGAAGAAAACCTGGATTTATTCGAAAGAATGAAAAACGGTGAATTCGAAGAAGGTACGCATATTTTGAGAGCCAAAATCGATATGGCTTCTACCAACATGCTAATGCGTGATCCGATCATGTATCGTATTTTACACAAACACCACCACAGAACCGGTGAAAAATGGTGTATTTATCCAATGTACGACTGGGCACATGGCGAAAGCGATTACCTGGAGCAAATTTCACATTCGTTCTGTACGCTGGAGTTTTTACCACACCGTGAATTGTACGACTGGTTTTTAGATCAGATTATTGATACCGATAAAGTACGTCCGAAGCAACGTGAATTTGCACGTAGAAATCTTTCGCATACCGTTGTTAGTAAGCGTAAATTGCTACAATTAGTTCAGGAAGGACATGTTACCGGATGGGACGATCCAAGAATGTCGACTATTTCCGGAATGCGCAGAAGAGGTTATACACCAACTGCCATTCGTAATTTTGCCGATACAATTGGTATTGCCAAACGCGATAACCTGATTGACGTTTCTTTACTGGAATTCTGCGTTCGTGAAGATCTGAACAAAACGGCACCACGTGTAATGGCCGTATTGGATCCGGTTAAACTGATCCTTACCAATTATCCGGAAGGACAAGAGGAGTGGCTGGATGCCGAAAACAATCAGGAAGAAGAAATAATGACCTATAGAAAAGTACCTTTTTCAAAAGAATTATATATTGAAAGAGAAGACTTTTTAGAAGAAGCAAACAGTAAATTTTTCCGTTTAACCCTTGGAAAAGAAGTGCGTTTAAAAAATGCCTATATCATTAAAGGGGAAAGCGTGGTTAAAGATGCTGATGGAAATATTACCGAAATCCATGCTACGTATGATGAAGACAGTAGAAGTGGAAGCGGTTCGGAAGCAAGTCAGCGTAAAGTAAAAGGTACCATTCACTGGGTATCGGTTGCGCATGCTGTTCCGGCTGAGATCCGAATCTACGACCGTTTGTTTTCACATGAAAACCCGGATGGTAATAAAGAGATTAATTTCAAGGAGTTTTTAAATCCTAATTCATTGGAAATCATTACCGGATACCTGGAGCCTAGTCTGAAAACGGCAGTCGATGGTGACCGATTCCAGTTCCAACGTTTGGGATATTTCTGTGTAGATCGCGACACTACTGCTGATAAACTGGTTTTTAATAAAACCGTTGGCCTTCGCGATACATGGGCAAAAGTAGAAAGTAAAGAATAAAGTTATGTTAGATCATTTTTTTGGAGAACAGGCCGTTGCCAATGTCTATTTATATTCGGCTCCGTTGCATATCCTAATCATCTTATTTGAAATGTTTTACAGCTATTCGCATAAAAAGCATTTCTATAATACGAAAGATACGCTTACCAATATCTATATGGCTTGTCTAAACTATGGTTTGGACATTATCATGAAAGCCTTTGCTATTGGGGTTATGTTCTACTTTTACGAACACCGTATTTTCGATCTGGAATACAGCAGTGTTTGGTATTGGATTGGTGTTTTCCTTTTACAGGATTTCGCCTATTATGTACATCATTATGTGGATCATCACTCCAGAATGTTCTGGGCGGTACACGTAACGCACCATAATTCCGGTTATTTTAATATTACTACCGGGTTTCGATCACCGGTTTTACAGCCGTTATACCGTTATTTGTTCTTTTCGCCTATAGCATTTTTAGGTTTTAATCCATGGCATATCATGGCCGCTTATGCGATTATTCAGATCTACGGAACCTGGGTGCATACCAAAACCGTGAAAAGTATGGGAATTTTAGAATGGATTTTGGTTACACCATCCCATCACAGAGTACACCATGCTTCGAATGCGCGTTATCTGGATCGTAATATGGGAATGGGATTAATTATCTGGGATCGTATGTTCGGAACTTTTGAAAAAGAAGATCCGAATTATGAAGAAGTTCGTTTCGGACTTACTTCCGAAATAGAAGATAAAGGACCGCTTAATATTGTATTCCACGAATGGAAAGATATCTGGCGGGATGCTTCTCAACCGGGACTAAAATTTTCCGATCGTCTAAAATATATTTTTTATCCACCGGGATGGTCACATACCGGAGATTTTAAAACGTCTGCCAAACTTCGGGCTGAAGAAAAAGCAAATAGACAAAAATGATAAAAGGCTTCTAAAAAGAAGCCTTTTTCTATTATATGTTATATTGATTAAATTTAAAATTATTATTTATAAAATCTATTAAAACTGACTTTATAAAACGCTTTTAAATCAATTATCTTTTTTGGTTAAATAGATTTTACATCTCTGAAAAAATACGTTTTTAAAAAGCTTTTAATTTTATTATTTTAAAAAACAAGTTTTTATTAACGACTTATTAACGTATTTATGAATATTAAATTCGTAAGTTTATAATTATTAATTTTTAAAAAGTGAGATTATGTCTAATAACACAGGTAACACATTATTGGCACTTTTAGCCGGAGCAGCTATAGGTGCCGGTGTCGGAATTTTATTTGCTCCCGATAAAGGATCTAAAACCCGAAAAAAAATTAAAGATGGTTTCGATCATGAAAGAGATCATTTACGAGACAAGTTTAACGAGGCTACTCATAACCTCAAAAATAAATTCAGCAGAGCCAAAATGGATTTGGAAAGCGAATTTGATCATCTGGTATCCAACGTCGATAATAAGACCGAAGATATTATCGCAACATTAGAAAAAAAGCTGGACGATCTTAAAAAACAACACGCTAAAGCAACAAAATAAATTAGGCTATGGCTTTTGAAAAATTAAAAGAAAATACCGAACAGATTCAGGATAATGCCAAAGCATTATTCGACTCCAACGTGGCGTACTATAAACTATGGTTTTTTAAAGTAGCCATGAAGTCAACAACAATGATACTTAAAATTTTCCTTTTGAGTATTTTCCTGATGTTGATGGTACTTTTCTTGTCTATAGCCGGTGCCTTTGCTTTAGGTAATATGTTGGGTAGTTATGCGCTCGGTTTTTTAATTGTGGGTGCCATTTATCTGATCCTATGTATCGTGGTTTACTATGTTAAAGATAAAATCGTGGAAGGCCCGATACTGGAAAAATTCTCCGAATTCTTTTTTAATGATTAATTATGGAAAGAAAAAAATATTCGTCATATGATGAAATCAACCGTGAACTGGAAATCTTAAAAGTACAGAAAGAACTGGATTACAGACGTTTGGTCTATGCAGTCGAAAAAACACGGGATGACCTTACACCAGGAGTCTTTACTTCCGGAGTTGCTCGTTCCATAGGTTCATTCTTTACGAGATCGGGGACAATTCAAAATCTATTAATCGGTTTTATCTTTAACCGGTTATTCAAATAAAAAAGCGGCATTAGCCGCTTTTTTTACTTTATTTATTCCGCTTCCGGAAATGCTGTGGTATCGTTATGATCCGATTTATGGGAGTGGGAATCATCATTTGATTTCTTCTTTCCCTGTGCTTTTTTCATTGCTTCACCAACCTGGTTGGAAGCCGTAAAAGAAGCTACCATGTTGTTTAACATATCACTTCCGGCCTGTGGTGAATTCGGTAATAAAATCAGGTTCGAATTCGTATCCGATCCGATTGCCTGTAATGTATCATAATGTTGGGTTACAACAATTAATGCAGAAGCTTCCTGAGAATTGATTCCCACTTTATTTAATACATCCACACTTTCTACTAATCCACGGGCAATTTCACGACGCTGATCGGCAATACCCTGACCTTGTAAACGCTTACTTTCAGCTTCGGCTTTCGCTTTGGCTACAATACGGATTCTACTTGCTTCCGCTTCATATTCTGCAGCTGTTTTTTCACGATCAGCAGCATTAATACGGTTCATCGCATTTTTTACCTGAATATCCGGATCAATATCAGTAATTAAGGTATTAATAATATCATATCCGTAAGTTGTCATCGCTTCGTTTAACTCACGTTTTACAGCAATTGCAACGTCATCTTTTCTTTCAAAAACGTCATCCAGTTTTAATTTTGGTACCTCGGCACGCACCACGTCAAATACATACGACGTAATCTGATCGTGTGGGTATTCCAACTTATAAAACGCATCATATACTTTATCCTGGATCACTTTAAACTGAACCGAAACTTTCATTTTAACGAATACGTTATCTTTTGTTTTCGTTTCGATGATAACATCCAGCTGTTGGATTCTTAAATTCACTTTACCGGCAATACGGTCGATAACCGGAATTTTTAATTGTAATCCGGAATGACGGATGCTGTTAAATTTTCCAAAACGTTCCACTATCGCGGATGTTTGCTGTTTAACCGTGAAAAACGAGGCTAAAAATAGAAATACGAGAATAAAAATAATAACGTAACTAAACATAAAATGTAGTTTTTAATGGTTTATTCGGTTAAGATACGAAATTCTATAAAAAAACCTCCTATAAAGGAGGTTTGGTCGTTATAAAGTACTAATTGCTTTCTGTATTCGCTGAACGGTTTCTTCTTTTCCGATCATTTCGATAATATCGAACAAATGCGGGCCTTTTAAAGCGCCTACAAGGCTCAAACGGAACGGTTGCATCACTTTACCCATTCCAATCTCATTTTTGGTCATCCAGTCCTTTACAATCGTTTCAATGTTTACCGAAGTAAAGTCACCAATGTTTTCAACAACTGAAATCAATTCCTGCATGATCGAACCAGTATCTTCTTTCCAGTTTTTAGCGGCTTTTTCATCGTATGCAGCTGGTGCTACAAAAAAGAAATCCGATAAATCGTATAAGTCGGTTACAAAAGTAGCGCGCTCTTTTACCAGTCCTACTACTTTTTCAACATAAGCGATGTCTTTATTAATTCCTTTTTCTTTTAAAATACCATCAAATGGCAGAGCAAGAGAAGCATCGGATTGTTGTACCAGATAATGGTGGTTGAACCATTTGTTTTTTTCCGGATCGAATTTCGCACCGGCTTTGTGTACACGTCCTAAATCAAACTTCGCTACCAATTCTTCCAATGTGAATAATTCCTGATCGGTTCCGTCGTTCCATCCTAATAAAGCCAGGAAGTTAACAACTGCTCCCGGGAAAAATCCTTTTTCGCGGTATCCCGACGATTTTTCACCCGAAACCGGATCGTTCCAATCTAATGGAAATACAGGGAATCCAAGTTTATCACCATCTCGTTTGGAAAGTTTTCCATTTCCAACCGGTTTTAAAATCAATGGTAAATGTGCAAATTTTGGTGCTTCCCATCCGAAAGCTTTGTATAACAATTCGTGTAAGGGTAGGGAAGGTAACCATTCTTCACCGCGGATCACATGAGAGGTTTCCATCAAATGATCGTCTACAATATTCGCCAGGTGATAGGTTGGCATTCCGTCACTTTTAAACAATACTTTATCGTCTAATAAGTTGGTATCAAATTTAATATCGCCACGGATAATATCGTTCAGGTGTAAGGTTTCTCCAACCGGTGTTTTAAAACGGATCACATATTCTTCACCATTGTTAATACGTTCCGCAACTTTTTCGGCCGAATGGGTAAGTGAATTATCCAATTGTTCCCGAACCGTATGGTTGTAAATAAAGGTTTTACCTTCCTGTTCGGCTGTTTTACGCAGGTTATCTAAACTTTCGGCTGTATCAAAAGCATAATATGCCCAACCACTGTTAATAAGTTGGTCGGCATATCCTTTATAAAGTTCTTTGCGTTCGCTCTGACGGTACGGTCCGAATTTTTCGTTTTTACCAATCGTTTCATCCGGCGCAATACCTAACCATTCCAAAGCTTCCATAATATAAGCTTCCGCTCCGGGTACAAAACGGTTCTGATCGGTATCTTCTATCCGAAGGTAAAACGTACCACCGTGTTGTTTAGCAAATAAATAATTAAATAAAGCGGTTCTAACGCCTCCTATATGTAAAGGTCCTGTAGGACTAGGTGCAAATCGCACACGAACTGGCTTTGACATTTTTTAAAAATTTTACGCAAAGATACAATTATGCTTTTTCCCTTCGAATTATTTTATCCGATACTGTTTATAAATAGGTTGATTTGCTGTTTATCCTATCTGAAAAGTATTTTTCGCAATCATTCCCGATAAAAATACCTTTGCTTTATCAAATCGATAACGTTCTTCAAAATATACTATAGTATATAATGTAATTAACAAATCGACATTGTTGATTATTCAATATAAATACCTGTAAATCAGTAAACTTTATATCATTTTAACATTAAAAATGAGCTATGTTAATACAAATTTACATTGTATTGATTTTCAGTTAATTAAAAATTAACATAGATTGTTTATAACTTTAAATAGAAATTTATAAAAGATTTTTGGTTGTATCCTAAAATTTGCTAATCCAAAACCCAAATGAAATAACCAAATCTATTTTTTAAAATTTGTTTTGGAATTATTAATAGGTAGTCAACAGTTATTAACAGAAATTAACAAGTAAACTTATTAATAAAAATAAGTATAAACGGTTTATCCACTATTGTTAATAACGTTTTAAAAAGACTTCATTTCTAAAGCTTTATCGATAAACAACACTGTTAATAAACCCGGATAAAATTGTATAACTCCAAAAGAAGAAGAAAAATTTAAAAGTTATTGCAACTATTAACAAGCTATAATAACAAACAAATTTTTTAAAATTTTTAAAAGATCTTTTTTTATTATTTTAATGTTTGTTGACAACTTCTGTGTTTAACTCTTTTCTCTTTCTTCTCTTTTCTATGTTCTTTCCTCTTCAAAGGTTGTTCCTTCTGTAAAATAGTTAATTCCTGTTTCGATTAAAATTGTAATTTTATCGGTTATAAACAAATTTTGATAATTTGGAAACGAAAGAACTGATATTTCAAAAGCTTGAAGACTTTATAAAAAAGTTTTATACGAACGAATTGCTAAAAGGAATTATTCTTTTTACCGGTTTTGGTTTACTGTATTTTATGGTCACGTTGCTCGTGGAACATTTTTTATGGCTTTCACCAAAAGGTAGAACGGTCTTGTTCTGGCTGTTCATTTTGGTAGAACTTTTCTTTTTGCTACGGTTTATTTTGTTTCCATTGTTTAAACTTTTCAAATTACAAAAGGGAATCGATTATAAACAGGCGTCACTAATTATTGGAAATCACTTTTCGGAAGTAAATGATAAACTGACTAATTTCTTACAGCTGTATGGGCAAAGTGATCAATCGGAATTATTATTGGCTTCGATCGAACAAAAAGCGATCTCGTTAAAACCGGTTCCGTTTGGGAATGCGATTAACTTTAAGAAAAATGTAAAGTATCTTCCGTATGCTATAATCCCAGTACTGTTTTTATTGTTTTTTATGGTTTCCGGAAATTCAAATCTGATAACCGAAAGTTTGGATAGGGTAGTGCATTATAAAAAAGAATATGCGCCACCGGCTCCTTTTAGTTTTCAGATTATCAATAAAAATTTAACTGCCGAACAAGGTCAGGATTTTTTATTGCAGGTAAAGACCAATGGAAATGTGATTCCGGAAAATGCAATGATTACCATTGGTAATGAAAATTATTATCTGGAAACGGTACGACCGGGTGTATTCCAATATCAGTTTGAAAAGATTACTAAGAATACCGATTTTAAGCTATTGGCCAATGAAGTTGTTTCAAATACGTATCAGTTAAATGTCGTTGCGGTTCCAACCATTGCTAATTTTGAAATGGTATTGAACTTTCCTTCCTATCTCGGAAAAAAAGCGGAGTTGATCCAGGGTAGTGGTAATGCCATTGTACCGGAAGGAACCACAATTACCTGGAAAGTTAATGCATTGGCAACGAGTAAAGTGGTTTGGAAAGATGCTGCGGTTAATGATGTGTTTAAACGTAATGAAAATCAATTTAGTTTATCCAAAAGAATACTTCAAAATACAGAATATCAAATACTTACTTCTAATGAGAAGGTAACGGATCACGAAAAATTACAGTATCAGATTACGACCGTTAAAGATCAGTTTCCGACTATTTCGGTGCAATCGGCTCCGGATTCGTTAAAGTTGAAAAAGAATATGGTTATTGGTCAGGTTTCCGATGATTATGGATTAACAAAATTACACGTGGTGTATTATCCGAAAGAAAAACCGAATCAGGTTTCTCGTGGAAGCATTCCTGTAAAACGTGAAGCATTTGATCAGTTTGTATATACATTTCCAAATGGTTTAACTATTCAACCTGGAGTGGAATACGATTATTATTTTGAGATTTTTGATAACGATGCGATCCATAATTTTAAGAGTTCAAAGTCTTCTGTTTTTTCACATCGTGAATTGACGGCCGAAGAAAAAGAAGATAAGATTTTACAGGAGCAAAATAACAATATCAACAGTCTTGAAAAGTCAATTAAAAATCAGGATAAGCAATTATCGGAACTGGATAAATTGCAGAAATTAGGAAAAGAAAAAACAAATCTGGATTTTAAGGATCAGAAAAAAGTTCAGGATTTTATCAATCGTCAGAAACAACAGGATCAGATGATGAAGGAATTTTCTAAAAAAATGCAAGACAATCTGGAACAATTCAATGTTGAAAAAAAGGATGAGTTCAAAGAGGAATTGATGCGCCGACTGGAGAAGAATGAAAAGGAAATTGAAAAAAATGAAAAGCTTTTAAAAGAACTAGACGAGCTAACCAACAAGTTAAAAGAAGAAGAGCTTTTTGAAAAGATCGATAAGTTAAAACAAAATACAAAAGATCAGTCGAAAAATCTGGAACAGTTGGTTGAACTTACCAAACGTTTTTATGTTGAAAAAAAGGCGGAACAGTTGGCGGACAAACTGGATAAGTTAAGTGAAAAACAGGATAAACTTTCCGATAGTAACGACAACAATAAAAAAGATCAGGATAAGATCAACGAAGAGTTTAATAAACTTCAGGAAGATCTGCGTGACCTTGAAAAACAAAATGAGGATTTAAAAGCACCGATGGATATTCCTTCGAACAAAGAAGAGGAGAAGGGAATCAAAGAAGATATGAAAAATGCTTCGGACGAATTGCAAAAGCAAAACCAGTCGAAAGCAAAACCGAAGCAAAAATCGGCTTCTCAGAAAATGAAAAAGATGGCGCAGCAAATGCAGTCGTCTATGGAATCCGGTGAGATGGATCAGCTGGAAGAAGATGCTAAAATGCTACGTCAGATTCTGGATAATCTATTAGCCTTTTCGTTTTCGCAGGAAAGTTTGATGAAGAATTTTAAATCGTCCGGTGATAGAAGTCTTGGTTTTAATAAGATGTTGAAAAAGCAACAGGATTTAAAATTACAGTTTAAGCATGTTGATGACAGTCTTTTTGCCATGTCGTTACGCAATCCTAAAATCACCGAATTGATCACAAATGAAGTAGGGAATGTACATTACAACATCGATAAATCGCTGACCAATTTTACTGATAATAACATTGGTCGTGGTGTTTCGCACCAACAATATACGATTACGTCTTCGAATAAATTAGCCGATTTTTTAAGTGATGTGATGAACCAAATGCAGATGGAAATGCAAATGCAATCATCTGGTCAGGGGAAAGGAAAACCGAAACCGGGTAGTAAAGGAAGTGGTATGCAATTACCGGACATCATCAAAAAGCAGGAAGGACTGAGTGAAAAGATGAAAGAGGGAATGAAAAAAGGAAAAGGAGAAAAGCCTGGTGATGGAAAACCAAATAAAGGTGGTAAAGAGGGAAAAGAAGGAACGGATGGCAAAGACGGGAATGATGGTGAAGGTGATGCAGGTGAAATCTTAGAAATTTATAAAGAGCAACAGCGACTTCGTGAGGCCTTACAAAAGGCTTTGGAAAAAGAAGGAATGGGAGGAAACGGTCAGAATGCACTGAACCAGATGAAGGATATCGAGAAGCAATTATTAAACAAAGGTTTTAAAAATGAAACCTTACAACGGATGTTAAACCTGAAGCATGAACTATTAAAATTAGATAATGCGATTCAGCAACAGGGAGAAGAAAATAAGAGACAGTCGCAAACCAATAAAAAAGAATTTAATGGTTCTGGTAATCAATTACCTGCTGCTTTAAAAGAATATTTGAATAGTGTTGAAATTTTAAACCGACAAAGCTTACCTTTGCGCCCAAATTTTAACCAAAAGGTTCAAAACTATTTTAAGAAAGATGATTAGTTTTAATTACGAAACCGATTTCTCTTTAGAAAACGAGACTGCTTATGAAGAATGGATTACAGCTGTAATCGAATCGGAAAACAAGCACGAAGGAGAAATCAATTATATATTTTGTGACGATGAGTATTTACATAAAATCAATGTAGAATACCTCGATCACGATACGCTTACAGACATCATTAGCTTCGATTACACTGTAGGAAACGAATTACACGGGGATATATTTGTTTCTGTGGAACGTGTACGGGATAATGCAGCTGATTTTAATGTTTCCTTCGATGAAGAAATGAAAAGAGTGATGATCCATGGTATATTACACTACTGTGGTTATAAGGATAAATCAGAAAAAGATGAGTTTTTGATGCGTGCGAAGGAAGATGAAAAAGTTGCTATGTTCCACGTGGAACATTAAACATCTTAATTCTTTTATAAAGTTTTTATTTGGTTTTCTACTTCTGTGTAGCTTTGTAGAAAATATTTTTTAAATTAATTGAAACAGTAAAATGTTTCACGTGGAACAATGAGTTTATTTCAAGATAAATATGATGTAATCGTAGTGGGTGCCGGTCACGCTGGTTCCGAGGCTGCTGCCTCGGCCGCGAATATGGGATCCAAAACGCTGCTGATTACAATGAGTTTGCAAAACATCGCACAGATGTCGTGTAACCCGGCAATGGGTGGTATTGCAAAAGGACAAATCGTTCGGGAGATTGATGCGTTGGGTGGTTATTCCGGAATTGTATCGGATAAAACAGCCATCCAGTTCAAGATGCTGAACAAATCAAAAGGACCGGCGATGTGGTCACCACGTGTGCAATCCGATCGTATGCGTTTTGCTGAAGAGTGGCGATTGATGTTGGAACAAACGCCAAACCTGGATTTTTATCAGGAGATGGTGTCCGGGATTCTAACCGAAAACGGAAAGATCGTGGGTGTACGGACTTCGCTTGGAATCGAAATCAAAGCGAAAACGGTAGTGCTAACGAATGGTACTTTTTTAAATGGTTTGATTCATATCGGAGAAAAACAATTTGGTGGTGGACGTGCCGGCGAAAGTGCTGCTCATGGAATCACCGAAGATTTGATAAAGTTAGGGTTTACTTCCGGCCGAATGAAAACAGGAACACCACCACGTGTTGATGGTCGTTCGCTGGATTATTCGAAAATGGAAATTCAACCGGGGGATGAGAATCCTTCGAAATTTTCGTATCTGGATATCACAAAACCATTAACGGTTCAGAAACCGTGTCATATGACATACACTTCGGAACTGGTTCATGATTTACTTCGTGAAGGTTTCGATCGTTCGCCTATGTTTAATGGGCGAATTAAAAGTTTAGGCCCGCGCTATTGTCCGTCGATTGAAGATAAAATCAATCGATTTGCTGATAAAGAGCGTCACCAGCTTTTTGTAGAACCGGAAGGATGGAATACAGTGGAAGTATATGTAAACGGATTTTCAACTTCATTGCCGGAAGATGTACAGTTTAAAGCATTGCGTTCGGTAGTTGGTTTTGAAAATGTAAAATTCTTCCGTCCGGGATATGCAATCGAATACGATTATTTCCCGCCAACGCAATTAAAGCATACGTTGGAAACAAAATTAATAGAGGGTTTGTTTTTCGCCGGACAGATTAATGGAACAACAGGATATGAAGAAGCTGCTTCACAAGGTTTGATCGCCGGAATGAATGCGCACTTAAAAGCTTACGATCAGGATCCGTTTGTTTTAAAACGCAACGAAGCGTATATCGGAGTGTTGATTGATGATTTAATTACCAAAGGAACGGAAGAACCGTATCGTATGTTTACGTCACGTGCTGAATACCGTACTTTATTACGACAGGATAATGCTGATTTCCGTTTAACGCCAATGTCACATGCTGTTGGATTAGCTACTGATGACCGATTAAAACGAATGGAGCAGAAGCAAAGTCAGTCGGATGCTTTTGTTTCGTTTTTTAAAGAAACCAGTGTAAAAGTTGCTGAAGCAAATCCGATTTTAGAATCTAAAGGTTCAGCACCGATTTCACAACCGGATAAAATGTTTAAAGTATTTTCCCGTCCGCAATTGGATTTGGAAGATATTTTAAAATTTGAAAAAGTAAAAGAATATGTAGCGGAACACGAATTGGATTTGGAAGTAATTGAACAAGCCGAAATCCAGGTGAAATATTCAGGTTATATTGAAAAAGAAAAAAATAACGCCGACAAGTTAAACCGACTCGAAGATGTACGTATTCCGGAAAACTTCGATTACGATAAAATAAAATCGCTTTCGTTTGAAGCTCGGGAGAAATTAAAGAAAATTAAACCGGTTTCCGTTTCACAGGCTTCCCGAATCAGTGGTGTTTCGCCAAGTGATGTTTCGGTTTTGTTAGTTCATATGGGACGATAAAAAATCAAACTAAAACAGCCATGATAGATAAAGTATCTTTGGCTGTTTTTATTTTATGTTCCACGTGAAACTATCTTGCGAAGCCTTATAAACAAAGGAATCTTTAAAAAATAAATTTTTTAGCATTAATGAATTTTTCAAATAATACCGTTTTTATAAAAGTAAAAGATCATTCCGTTTCCAAAGAAAATTTCGAATTGCTTTTGGATGAAGAGTTACAATTATTAAAAACTTCTCCGCAACCAAGCCTGAAAAAATTACCATCTTATTATGAAAGCGATGATTATATTTCGCATACGGATGGAAAACGTTCGCTATTCGAAAAAGTGTATCATTTAATTAAACGAAAAGCAATTCGCGATAAAGTAAAATTAATTTCTTCTTTTCAAACGGAAAAAGGAGTGCTTTTAGACATCGGTGCCGGAACTGGTGATTTTCTTTTGGAAGCACAAAACCAGGGATGGAATGCAATCGGAATCGAACCAAGTGAAAAGGCAAAAGGAATTGCTATTGGAAAAGGGATTCAATTTGCAGCTACTTTAGAACAATTGGAAAATCAATCGTTCGATGTTATTACGATGTGGCATGTATTGGAACATGTTCCGGATTTAGAAAATCAGATTGCTACTTTAAAGCGATTATTAAAACCAACCGGAACTATAATTATTGCTGTTCCAAATTATAAATCATACGATGCAAATTATTATGGTGCATTTTGGGCAGCCTATGATGTACCACGTCACCTTTGGCATTTTTCAAAAACTTCGATTGAAAAACTTTTTGGACGTCAAGCTATCCAACTGGTAAAAATCAAACCGATGCTTTTTGATAGTTTTTATGTTTCCCTTTTATCTGAAAAATATAAAAATGGGAAAATGAATTTTTTAAAAGGTTTTTGGATTGGTTTACGATCAAATTTAGCCGCAAAGCAAAATTTTGAGTATTCATCGCATATTTATATCCTAAAAAACGGAGAAAAATTAAATTAAAATAAAATAATCAACGATCGAAGGTTAAAATGTGCCATCTATCGGGGATTTTTTAAAAGTCGCTTAAAACGCTTTATTTTAAGCTGGTTTTTATAAGATTTTTTTATTATTTTTAAAATGATGCATAAGAAAATTTTATAGGCTGAAAAAAAGTTAAAAATCATATTTTAAACTTTAGGGCGTACAACTTTTGGAACTTTAATACGAATTCTTATTTTTACAAAAATTTTAAAAATCACAATTGATAAAATGAAAAAATCCTTTTTAATTATCGGACTTGCGTTGGCAATGTTTTCTTGCAACAAAGAAGGAGCAACTACTGCTTCAGAAAATAAAACGGCTTATGTAGATACTTCTAAATTGATAGAAGAAAATCAGGAGGCTAAAGATATTGAGTCAAAATACAAAACCAAGTCACAAGAAATGGGTAGAGAATTAGAAGGGGAAGCAAAACAATTCCAGTCTGATGCTGCCGATTTCCAAAGAGACGCACAAATTAAAGGTATGGCTTGGGCGCAACAAAAAGGAGCTGAATTGCAAAAAAGAGAGCAACAAATCAGTATGAAGCAACAAGCGATGTTACAAACATTGCAACAGGAAAGCGGTAAAGAAATGGATTCTTTGGTAAAAAGAATTAAAGAATATATCAAAGATTACGGTAAGAAAAATAATTACGAATATATTTACGGAACTGGTGATGCCGCTTCAATCTTATATGGTAAAGATGGTCTGGATATAACGGAGAAAATCAGTAAAGAATTAAACGATAAGTACAAATCTTCTGATAAGAAAGAAGAGAAAACTGAAGAAAAGAAATAATGAAAAGCCTTCCTTGTGAAGGCTTTTTTATTGAAAATCAGATAAATAATTGTATTTTTAGTTTTAAAATATACGCCAAATGGAAACTATTTCGAATGCTGCTGCCTATGTATTGCGTTTTATCAACCAAACGCAAAAGTCGGTTTTCCTTACGGGTAAAGCGGGAACCGGTAAAACAACACTACTTCGCGAAATCATTACTACAACACACAAGAATACTGTTGTTGTAGCACCTACGGGTATTGCTGCTTTAAATGCAGGTGGCGTTACAATACATTCGATGTTTCAGTTACCATTTGCCGCATTTCTTCCGGATGCCAATACGGATCCGTATATTTCTGAAAATTCACGTTTCGAAAACCGAAATACCTTAAGCCGGCATTTTAAAATGAATGGTGCCAAACGCGCCGTAATTCAGAACATGGAATTGTTGGTCATCGACGAAGTCAGTATGCTTCGTGTGGATATCATGGATGCTATGGATTTTATGCTTCGTAAAGTCCGAAGAAATGAACAACCATTCGGCGGTGTTCAAGTATTATTTATAGGAGATTTACTACAATTGCCACCGGTTATCAAAAATGAAGAATGGTCGGTTTTACAGCGTTACTATCGTGGAAAATTCTTTTTCCATTCCCATGTGATCCAGCAAAACCCACCTTTGTACATAGAACTGGAAAAAATTTTCCGGCAAACGGATTCCGAATTTATTTCCGTTTTGAACAACCTGCGAAATAATACCGTTACTACAAATGACCTGGCAATTTTAAACCAGTATGTTCAGCCGGATTTTGATTTTAAAAAGAATCCCGGTTTTATAACGCTTACCACGCACAATGCTAAAGCGGATGCCATAAACAGTAATGCTTTGGCCGAGCTGGAAGGAGAAGTATATACGTTTCAGCCGGAAATAGTAGGTGACTTCCCGGATAAGATTTATCCGGTGGAAGAACAGCTCAAATTAAAAGTTGGTGCGCAGGTTATGTTTGTTAAAAACGATCTTTCGTTTGAAAAACAATATTTTAACGGAAAAATGGGCGTCGTAAAATCGATTTCATCCCGCGAAATTTTTGTGCATTTTCCGGAAGAAAACAAAACCATTGAAGTCGAACGCTATGAATGGAAGAACATCCGCTACTATGTAGACGAGATGACAAAGGAAATTGAAGAAGAGATTTTAGGCACTTTTACGCATTATCCGATCAAACTCGCCTGGGCGATTACCGTACACAAAAGCCAGGGTTTGACGTTCGACAAAGCAGCGCTCGATGTATCGCAGGTTTTTCTACCCGGACAAGCCTATGTTGCTCTTTCGCGTTTGCGTTCGTTAAAAGGGCTTATTTTGCTTTCTGCGATACAAATGAATGGTATTTCCAACGATGCCGATGTGATGGATTATGCACAAAGTAGGGTTTCGGTCGAAAAACTGGAAGGAGAATTGGTATCCGAAACACGTGTTTTTTTACTTAATTATCTGAAAGACAGTTTTAATTGGCAGGAACTGGCCACGCAATGGAGCAAGCATCAGCAAACCTATTTGTCTGAAACCGGAAAATCGCCTAAAGGACAGTCGAAGGTATGGGCGCAACAACAATCATTGGCCGTACATGAATTGCGGGAACCGTCGCAAAAATTTATTGCGCAGTTAACAAAATTGTTTCAGCAGGAACCGGTCGATCTTGCTTTTATCGAAGAGCGAATCAACAAAGCATTCGATTACTTTTTTCCGAAATTGGACGAACTGACATTTGAGTTGTACTGGAAAATAGAGGAAATAAAGCGGTTGAAAAAAGTAAAAGCCTTTTTTGAAGAATTGTCGGAACTGGAAGAATTGCAGACCAATGCGGTTTTACGATTGCTAAAAGTCAAATTGTTGCTACGCGCCGTTCTGGAAAACAAAGAGATTTCAAAAGAAGTATTGCTATCGCCATACTTACAAAAATACAAACAGGATAAAATAGAAATTATCCGGGAAGCGTTGCGAAAAACATCGGTTACGCTTATCGAGGATGAAGACGATATCGAACGCTATACATCCAAAAAGAAAAAAACAAAAGAACCGAAAAAATCCACTTACGAAGAAACGTTGGAATTGTGGACACAAAACCTTTCGATTGCTGAAATTGCCGGAATTCGGAAACTTACGGTAGGGACGGTGTATACCCATTTTTCGAAACTGATTCAGATGGAAGCGATTGAAATTTCGGATGTTTTGCCACAGGATAAACTCAAAAAACTAGCATCGGCTTTTAAAGAATATAGCGGAGAAGGCTTAGGAGAAATAAAGGAAAAATACGGTGACGAATTTAGCTGGGAAGAGCTTCGCCTGTATAAAGCCGTTTTACTTAAAAACTAAAACACTTGATAAAAAAACACCTGACAGGTTTTCAAAACCTGTCAGGTGTAATATTTAAAAAAAGTTATTTCTTATAACCAGTAAACCGCCAAAATAGCCGGAATAAAATAAATTACAATTGTTCGTGCACCGTCGTAATCTTTTGCGATGCGTTGTCCGAATAATAAAAACAATAACGTAACGCAGGAAAAAGTAGCACCATAATGACCAAATGTGGTAGCGCCGTTCATTACCAGTTGCGCAATTCCGATCACACATAAAGCACCGGCAATTACCTCCAGTACTAAAATTAAAAACAGTGATTGTGGTACCTGATTTTTGATAAATGTCTGTGAAAAATGACCTTTAAGCCATTCTACATTTCCTTTCCAGTCCATAATTTTATCATAGCCGGATTGTAAAAAAGTGATGGCCAAAAAAGCCAGAATTAAAATTCCGAAAATTTCCGTATTCGTCATGGTGTTTATTTTTTATGAATTAAACGTGTTAGTTTTATCGATAAATCGGTCAGGATAATTTTAGCATTTCCGTTACGCTCAATATGGTAAATGGCATCCGACAATTCTTTAAAAATATCGTTGATATTATTACCGTTTACGAAAGGTGCAAAATTCTCCAATTTAAATTTTTCAACCGTAGGTTCTATATAAACCAGGGAAGGGGATTGGTAGTTGAGTAATAAAGCCTGGCGGAACATTTCGATACAAAAATGCAAAAATTGTTTTTGTGCTTCACGACCAATTCCGGCAATAGACTCACTCCATGAAATCAGATCCTGAATTGCCGCTGCATTTCCTTTGGCGCGAAACGCTGCGCGTACCCATTGTACAAACCAGACTTCAAACGGATAATCGTCCTCGGTTTTGTGTAGCAATTGTAAGGCTTTATTATAATTTCCCTGTGCCTGATGGGCGATTTTTAAAGCTGCTTTTTCGTCTGTTTTTTCACGTGAAACCAAAGCGTCGGCGATAATACTTTCCGGAAGTCCACCAAAATGTAATACCTGACAACGGGATAAGATCGTTTGCAGTATATCATTTTCATTTTCGGTGATCAACAGAAATACCGTTTTTTGCGGTGGTTCTTCCAGTAATTTTAAAAGCTTATTCGACGTGGCGATATTCATCTTATCGGCCATCCATATAATCATCACTTTATAACCGCCTTCGTAGGCTTTGAGGGATAAAGATTTTACAATTTCCTGGGCTTCGTCTACACCAATTTGTCCCTGTTTGTTCTGAATTCCAATGGTTTTATACCAGTCGAAAAGACTACCGTAGGGTGTTTGGGTTACAAATTCACGCCAGTATTTTAGAAAATTAGCACTTACCGGGTGACTTTTAACTTCGTCGTTGGTCGAAACCGGAAATACAAAATGCAGATCGGGATGTGAAAAATGTTCGAATTTCAGATTACAGGCTTCGTTACCCGAAGTATTTTCTCCGTTGGTATTGGAACATAAAATATATTGGGCATACGAAATGGCCATTGCCAGTGTACCCGATCCTTCCGGACCTACAAAAAGCTGTGCATGTGGGATGCGTCCGGAATCGGCGCTTTTGGTCAGATGGCTTTTAATATGGGTTTGTCCTAAAATTTCTGAAAATAACATAGAGCAAATATAGAATAAAACACCAACAGTAAAAACTGCTTTCTCGCTCACCGCAAAAATTGCATTATTTACCGCAATTATTTATCGCTTCAACCAAATAACTGTATTTTTGATAGGTTAACTGTTAGAAAAATGAAAAAGAAGATTTCGTTTTATGCTTACCACTTTTGCATTTGCCTGTCATTTCTGGTATTGCCGTATCTGTTATCTTCGCAAACGAGTATCATCCGGATTCCGGATATTCTTCACAATGGCCACGACCGGACGTATTTTTCGGTTTATGTAGGCTTACTGGTTTTTTTCTATGTGAACTATTACTATTTTATTCCAAAGCTTTATTTTTCAAATAAGAAAACACTCTATTTTGCATTGCTTTTTGTTTTTCTGATTGTATTGCTTTTGACCTCTCATTTTTTCGACAAACCGGACATGGATCTTTTTAATATCGAAAAAATGGCACGTCCGAAACCGATTCATCCACCGGGACCAAAACCTGAATTTGGACCAGGCCCGATGCAAAAGCCAAATGAATATTTTAATACGGTTTTAATTTACCTGATTGGTATTTTAACAAGTCTTTTCTTAGCAATTAATAGAAGATTGCAACATGTGGAACGCGATAAAATGCAGGCTGAAATTTCATTACTCAAAGCGCAGATCAATCCGCACTTTTTGTTTAATACACTCAACAGTATTTATGCCTTGGCGATTCGGAAAGACAATCGTACCGCCGATGCCATTGTACAACTTTCGGAACTGATGCGCTATATCATCCGCGATGCGCACGACGATACCATTGCATTGGATAAAGAATTAAATTATATCAACAATTATATCGAATTACAACGGTCGCGTCTCGGGAATACCGTTACGATCGGGTATGATGCTCCGGATGGACATTTCGAAAAGAAAATTACACCGTTGATTCTGATTTCGTTTATTGAGAATGCCTTTAAGCACGGGGTAAATCCGGATGAGAATTCCGAAATCCGGATTCAGATTCTGATTAACGATACGACTTTACAATTGTTGGTTTTTAATAAAAAAGTCAGTTCGGTTCAAACGGAAAAAGGAATGGGATTGCAAAACACGATGGAACGCCTGGAACGTCTTTATCCCGATAAATACAATCTGGAAATTACCGAAACAAAAGAAAGTTATACTACTGTACTAACGCTCGAATTATGATTTACGCTATAGCACTCGACGATGAACCGCCAGCTTTGGAAGTGTTGCAAAGTTTTTGCGACCAGATCGAAGGTATCGAATTAAAAAAAACATTTACCCGATCGGACGAAGCACTGAAATACCTGAAAAAATATCCAACGGATTTACTGTTTCTCGACATCAATATGCCGTCGATTTCGGGTATCGATTTTTTTAAAAAAGTACCCCATAAAATAAGTGTGATTTTTACAACGGCTTATTCGGAATATGCGGTGGAAGGTTTTACGCTCAACGCTACGGATTACCTGCTAAAACCGTTTTCATTTGCGCGTTTTGAACAGGCCGTTGAAAAAGCTAAAAGTCAGCTGGTACAGGATCAGAAAAATACGGCGACCGATTCGCAGTTTCTTTTTATTCGTGCCGATTATAGTCTGATAAAAATTCCGGTTACCGAAATCCTGTTTATCGAGGGATTGGATGATTATCTGAAAATCCATATCCGGAATCAGAAAACCGTTGTGGCGCGTATGACGATGAAAAGCATTCTGGAAAAATTACCGGCGGATGCCTTTTTTAGAGTACATCGTTCGTTTATCGTTTCGCTGTCAAAAATCGACAGGGTAAAAAGTAAAATCGTCTATATCGGAAACGAAGAAATACCAATAAGCGCGACCTATGAAGCGGCTTTTTTAACACTATTGGAAAACAGCTAAACATGACAAAATTTATCCAACAACAGGCGCAAATTTATAAGTCGCATTTGAGAGGTCATTTTGAAACGGATATCCATCGTTGTCTGCCCACTTTTAACTTTGAAACCTATCAGGAGGAAAGCCGGAAACCGTATCATTTGCTTGAAGTAATGAACGAAGAAATGCTGTCGGCAAAAGAAATGGTTCGGTATTCCGTTACCGATAATCAAAGTATTCTGATAATTCCGTTAGCCGGCGCTCTCGATTGTATAACGGCTTCCGGAACGAATTTTATCCACATCGAGGAATGTTATTTTTTTTCGGCTTCCGATGGACAAGGTTTTACGTTACAAAATCCCTACGAAAACAGACAGGTGAATTACCTTCAAATCCGTTTCAAAACAACAGCGGAATTGGAGTTGGCTTTATTTTCGTTTGATTTGAATCGGAGGAATGAAATGTTGCAGGTTATCGAACATCCGGATTTTGCCATGTGCATCGGAATATTCGACGGACGGAAAGAGGATGTGTATGAACCGAAAAATAAAAGCAACGGTATATTTGCCTTTGTGCTAAATGGCGCTTTCGAATTCCAGAACCGACTCATCGAAAACCGCGACGGACTGGCGATCGATGCTTCCGAAACCATTGAATTCGAATCGCTTGCCGAAAACAGTATGCTTTTGCTGTTCGAATGCTACGCTTAAAATGACATTTACCGCAAAATAAAAACAGTTTACCTCATTTTTTTGGCTTTCCCTGTTAACAAATTTAATTTTGAATAACTAAAAAGCTAAAAAAGTATGGAAAGAAAAGTATTTTTAAAAAACAGTCTGGGTTTCCTTGGAATGGTTGCTGCGGCACCATCACTTTTGCGTGCCATGGGTACCGAAAAAGAAATGCCGGAAGAAACAGCCGCATTGGCGTGTAGTGTGACCAACAGTGAAACGGCAGGACCTTTTCCAACCATTTCGCCGGCTTCTTGGGTGCGAACCAATATTATAGGCGACCGTACCGGGGTTCCTTTTACCATTAACATTACCGTAAAAAATGTCAATGGAAATTGTAACGCTTTTTCCGGCGCTATTGTCGATATCTGGCATTGCGATAAAGACGGCAATTATTCCGAATATGGCGGAACCGGAATGCAACCAACCAATTATACAACCAACCACTTTTTAAGAGGAAGACAAACTACTGATGCTAACGGACTTGTTAGTTATACCTCCATTTTTCCGGGATGGTATACCGGAAGAGCGACGCATATTCACGTGCATATTTACAATGCGTCCGGAACCTCACTTCTGATCACCCAAATTGCTTTCCCGGAAGGAGCTAACAGTGCGGTGGTTCAGGTGAATTCGGCTACGAGTTATGGTTATACAAAAGGGATGTCGGGTTATACGTATAATGCAACCGACAATGTTTTTTCGGATGGCGTTACCAATGAATTGGGTGCAGTTACCGGAAGTATTGCCGAAGGGTTTACCTTATCCCATACCATTTTTGTGGCCGGACCGACACTTGGAATCGCGGATGTTGCTATTTCAGAATTCCAGTTAAGTCAGAATTTTCCAAATCCATTTACCGATAGTACTAAAATTCCACTGGTGTTGAATTCCTATTCAAAAGTAAAAATGGAATTATACGATCTTACCGGACGACTCATCGATACACCCATAAACGATGATTATCCGGCAGGAACCAATTATTTGTTGATCAGCAGAAAAAGTCTGAGTAGCGGTTATTATATTTACAGAGTTATAATAGAAAATGAAAACGGTGTTTTCACAGAAAGTAAAAAAATGATAGTCCAATAATAACTCAGGCAAACAGAAGAAGATACCCTTTTGAGTATCTTCTTTTTTGCTTTAACACGTTGTAAGATGAAGTTTTCTAAAATCCGAATGGCGTTCCGATTGGTAATCGATAGTTCCACCACAGCGACCTGGCAAAAATATGTTTTTGAAGATACGTACCGGGAATACAAGATGCAACAACAGTTGTACAATAATCCGGAAAATCCAAAACCAACTTTTCGGGAGTTGCTATACGAAAATGAAAAAGCCGAAAAGCTGCATTTTTTAACCGGAATAGCAGCCGAACCCTATATCCGCCAGCTTAAAGGAAACATCTACGAGTTGCAGGATGCGTTGGGAAATTCCTATTTGCCGTTTGTAAATTATAAACTCGACATTGTGAATACCGATAGCAACGATCCGTCGCGTCATAAAATCGGGATTACGTTTTATACGCCGCTTTTGGTACTGGTCGATATTGTGGACAACCATTATTTGCTTTCCAAAGATACCGATGCTACAACACACTGGGAAATCCTTTCGTTCCCGATGCATCCCAATCTGGCGATTTGCTATCTCGAAAAAGAAAACGTTTAGCACGGAATTTACAAGGGTTTCTTTAAAAATCATTTCCGCAGTAAAAGTCGTGTTTCGACTCTGATAAATAATAATTACGCATTTACCCGCTTAAAAAATTTAAATAAAACAGAAAAAAGGGCATAAAAAATAAAAATACTATATTTGTAGATTATTAAACAAACAATCAACAAAAAAATACAAAATGAAAACCCTTACCGATTTTAATTTTAAAGATAAAAAAGCGATTATCCGTGTTGACTTTAATGTGCCGCTTAACGAAAATTTCGAAGTAACCGATGCAACCCGTATCGAAGCAGCGAAGCCAACGATCGATAAAATTTTAAATGAGGGTGGAAGCGTTATTCTGATGTCCCATTTAGGACGTCCGAAAGGCGTGGAAGAAAAATATTCATTAAAACATATTGTAGCAAAAACCGCTGAGGTACTTGGTGTTCAGGTAACATTTGCATCCGATTGTATTGGTTCGGTAGCCGAAAATGCTGCGGCCAACTTAAAACCGGGTGAAGTATTGCTATTGGAAAACCTGCGTTTCCACGCCGAAGAAGAAAAAGGTGATGTGGAATTTGCTCAGAAATTAGCCAAACTGGGAGACATCTATGTAAATGATGCTTTCGGAACGGCACACAGAGCGCATGCTTCAACAACTATTATTGCTCAGTTCTTCCCGGAAAATAAATGTTTCGGATTCCTGTTGGCAAAAGAAATCGAAAGCTTAAACAAAGTACTGCACCATGCCGAAAAACCGGTAACGGCTGTTTTGGGTGGATCCAAAGTGTCGTCTAAAATTACCGTAATTGAGAATATCCTGGATAAAATTGACCATATGATTATTGGTGGCGGAATGACATTTACCTTTATCAAAGCATTGGGCGGACATATCGGAAATTCAATTTGTGAAGACGATAAATTGCAATTAGCATTAGACATTATAGAACAGGCAAAAGCCAAAAATGTACAAATTCACCTTCCGGTGGATGTAGTGGCTGCCGATGCTTTTTCAAACGAAGCCAATACCCAGATTGTTGATGTAAATCAGATTCCGGATGGATGGCAGGGATTGGACGTTGGACCGAAATCACTGGAAGCGTTAAAAGAGGTAATTAAAAACTCAAAAACGATTTTATGGAACGGGCCATTGGGTGTTTTTGAATTGGAAAAATTTGCAGAAGGAACCATTACCCTTGGAAACTTTATTGCCGAAGCCACTAAAAACGGCGCTTTTTCACTTGTTGGTGGTGGCGATTCTGTAGCTGCAGTAAAACAATTTGGATTGGAGCCAAAAATGAGCTATGTTTCCACTGGTGGAGGAGCGATGCTAGAAATGTTAGAAGGTAAAACATTACCTGGAATTGCTGCCATTTTGGAATAAATTTCCTTTTTTAACAATATTTAAACAAAATATAAGTTATTAGCTATTATGTTTGCATGGCTTACATAAGAAATTGAACTTTAACATGTTATAAGATAGAATGTATGGATAATAAAAAATTATGGTCTTTGTTTTTAGGTCTGATCAGTCTGGGCGCCATGGCTCAGGAGACGGCCGAAAATGAAGTTCCGGCCAAACCGGAAATCAAATTGTCCTATCTGGACTCTCTAAAATCGACGTTCGTAAAATATGAAACCAGTGCCTGCATCGACGAAATGTGGATGAAGGAATTAAGTAATCAGGATTTGTTTACCGATATGGAATCCGATCTTGCCAAAGTAAATATCGATCAGGAAGTTGCCTACGACCTACCAACGGATTTACTTAAGGATCGCTTAAAAAGACTGGACGAAAAATCACCTTTCAACATCGAATACAATCAGGGACTTGAAAATATTATTAAATCATTCCTGAAAAACAGACCGAAAGCTTTCGAAAGAATGATGGCTATTTCGGAATATTATTTCCCGATGTTTGAAGAAAAACTTGCCAAATACAATATTCCACTGGAAGTTAAATATTTAGCGGTTGTTGAATCGGCTTTAAATCCAAAAGCAAAATCAAGAGTGGGCGCTACCGGATTATGGCAGTTTATGTATGCCACCGGAAAACAATACAACCTGGAAGTTAATTCCTATGTAGATGAGCGTAGCGATCCGATGAAAGCAACCGAAGCGGCTTGTCAGTATTTGTCAACAATGTACGGTATTTTTGGTGACTGGGATCTGGTTCTGGCATCCTATAACACCGGACCAGGAAACGTAGCCAAAGCCATCCGTCGTTCCGGAGGATTAACGAATTATTGGAATATCCGTAAGTTTATGCATAAGGAAACACAAGGGTATCTTCCGGCTTTCCTGGCAACCATGTATATCTACGAATATCGCAAAGAACACGGAATCGTTCCGAAACGTGCACCACTGACGTATTTTGAAACGGATACGTTAATGGTAAAACAAAAAATGTCGTTCAAACAACTTTCCGATTTATTGGATGTACCGGTAGAACAATTGCGTTTGTTAAACCCAATCTATAAACTGGATGTGGTTCCTTATGTAACCGACAAAGCACATTACATTCGTTTGCCAAAACAAAAAGCAGGAATGTTTGTTTCGAATGAAGATAAGATTTATGCCTATGTGCAATACGAAGAAAGCAAACGTGAAAAACCATTTACGTCGGTTCGTAAAGATGCCATTGCACAACGTACCACAAAACGCGACTCGATTGCTATCGCCAATGTAGAGGATTTCCCGATGAAGTCGGTGAAAAAGACGCGTATTAAATATTATACCGTTAAGCGTGGTGATAACCTTTCAGAGATTTCTTCCAAAAACAATGTGACCGTTGCCGAATTGAAGAAATGGAACAAGCTGAAAAAGAATACGGTTAATGCCGGACAAAAACTAAAAATTCAGTTCGAAACCAATGTTATGGTAGCCGACCGTTCGGTAGCTAAAAAGAAAACTGCGGAACCAAAAGTGGCTGAACCTAAAATTGTTGAGCCAAAAGCAATCGAAAACGATTTGTATGTTGTTCTGAAAGGGGATAACCTTACTACCATTGCTGAAAAAAATAAAGTGACCATCGATCAACTGAAAGAGTGGAACAATATCGAAAGTAACGAAATCAAAATCGGTCAGAAACTAACCATTCAGGAGCCGGCTCAGGAAACGGTAGCTGTGGTTGAAAAAGCGGAAAAAGAAGTTAAAAAAGAAATTATAAACCGTGATTCCAGTAAAGAACGCAACTACAACAAAGAAAGAATGTATGTTGTTCAGAAAGGAGATTCACTGTTTAGCATCGCTAAAAAGCACCCGGGTATTACGGTAGCCGAAATAAAAAAATGGAATAACATCGATAACGAAAATATCAAACCCGGAATGAAACTTAAAATCAACGGGTAGATTTCCCTAAAGAATCCGTGAAAAAAGCAATTTTATTTGCAATACTCTTACCAATGCTTTCTCTTGTTTCCTGTAAAGACAGACAGAAACAAGGGGAAGCATTTTTGCCTGAATCAAAAGGAAATATTAATGAGATTGCCATTGTAATCGACGATGTGATGTGGAACGGGGAAGTAGGCGACAGTCTTCGTAAAAAACTGGCTTATCCGGTTGACGGATTGCCGCAGGAAGAACCGATTTTTACAATCAATCAGTACTCTCCGAAAATTTTTGAAGGCATCGTAACACAAAGTCGGAATATTTTGGTCGTGTCTAAAGGATTGAACAAAGAATTTAAACACGTGGAAAACAAATATGCCAAACCGCAAAATGTTTTCTATATCACCGGCTATTCGATTCACGAAATTCTCGATCTGATCGAAACCCATTCGGAAACACTGATTTCGATTATCAAATATTCCGAAATACATCATGTCCAGCACAAAATGGAGAAAGCCCGGTTGAGCGACGATAAACTTCGGGGTGTTTTTATGATCAATATTGAAATTCCGGATACCTATCGGTATGCCGATGAAAAGGAATATTTTTATTGGATGAAGAAAGACATTCCTTCCGGTAGCTCCAGTCTTTTGGTCTATCAGGTTCCGATTTCGCAAATCGAACGAAACAATGATATCGTTGGAAATATTATAAAAGTCCGCGATTCTGTTGGCGCTTTGTATATTCGCGGAACGATGGAACATTCTTCGATGGTTACCGAAGAAGGCTATTCACCGTATTTTATGAATACGCGACTTGACGGCAAAACCGCCTATGAAACCAAAGGAACCTGGGAACTTCAGAATAACTTTATGAGTGGGCCGTTTCTGAATTATGCCATCCGCGATGAAAAAAACAAACGCTATCTCATTTTGGAAGGTTTTGTTTATGATCCGTCTAATGCCAAAAGAGATATGATTTTTGAACTGGAGGCTATTATGAAATCCGTCCACATACTGCAATAATTTAGTAACAACCATACAGACATGACTCTAAAATTCGAAATAAAGCGATTTAACGAACTTTCGCTTGCTGATCTATATTCTGCCCTACAACTGCGTTCAGAAATCTTTGTAGTGGAGCAGGATTGCGTTTATCAGGATATTGATGGTAAAGATCAGAAAGCATTACATCTAATGGGAACTTATAACGGTGAATTGGTGGCCTATTGCCGTTTGTTTCAGCCGGGCGATTATTTTCCAAATGCCGCATCCATCGGAAGGGTAGTGGTGAAACAATCCTACCGCGACCGCAAATGGGGACATGACCTGATCCGCGAAGCAAAAAACGGAATTCAGTCGCATTACGGTACGAACACGATTACTATTTCGGCACAACTGTACCTGAAACGTTTTTACGAATCACACGGGTTTGTTCAGGCTTCGGACGAATACCTGGAAGATAATATTCCGCATATCGAAATGCAGATAAAATAACGATTTATACTTTCGTAATAACCAATTCCACGCGACGGTCCTGATCCGGGCCGTTGCCTAAAGGTTGGGTGTTGCCGTAGCCTTTAAACGTCATTCGGTTTTTGTCGATTTTTTTCTGAATCAGGAATTTATAAACGGCTTGTGCACGGTTGTGCGAAAGCATTCTTTTTTTGGTGTCTTTGTCGATCGCTTCTTTCTGGAACGTTGGCGTACAGCAAATATGTCCCTGAATTTCGAATTCCAGATTTTTGTATTTGTGTAATAACTTGGCAACCCGCTCCAGTTCGTTTTTCGATTTTAGCGTTAAACGACTGCTTCCCTTATCAAAAAGTATTTTTTCAAGATAAATTCGGTCGCCAACGATCAGGTTCGCTTTAATGGTCGAATGCATTCCGGGAATCGGTTTTGGCGGAACCGGCTTAAAGTTCATTACCACATCGACACGTCGGTTTTTTTGACGTACTTCCGGCAGATTATCCACAATATCGTCGTCAATCAAAACACGACCTTTTCCTTCGATCGTTACAATGATCTTATTTTTGATTCCCTTTTCAATAAGCTTATTCTTGATCGTATTCGCCCGATTGTTCGAAAGCTTATAGTTATAGGCATCTTTACCGCGATCGTCGCAATAACCGTAAATCTGGATGCTTTCGATACGGGAAGTATCGATCGCCTTTACGAATGCTACTACGTCATTGGCCTGTTTTTCTTCCAGATTAAATTTGTCAAATTCAAAATAAACAGAATGTACAACTTCTTCCTGGGCAGTTAACCACTGTGTGGTAAATAAGAAAAGAAAAACAAGCGCAATACGTTTCATATTCAGATATTATTTTCGTTCTTTAATTCGGGTTAGGCTTATATCTTCCGGCGGATGAATTACGATTGGATACTGTTCGATTTTTACCGAGCTGCTGTCAAGACCAAAGGCCTGTTCTTCGGATAAACTGATTTTTTTCAGGAAGAAATAAATATCCAGGATAATACGTTGGTACCAAGGGAAATCATTGTCGTAGGACATAAATTTCTCGATCAGTACAAATTTGAAATCACCCAGTACATTGTTTCGGTTTAGGGATTCGTAACGGCTGGTAATATCCACTTCACCGTTTTTAACCATATCCTGAACTACTTTTTTAAACAACAGGTTAATGCGCGGTGCGACACGGAATCCTAAGTAAAAGTCAACACGGATGATATCGTCTTTTACGATCTCGCGAACGCGGTATTCCATTTCATACGGTTCATCGACAACATTAACGTGAATCATCCAGTAAATATCGGCCCGTTTCGGACGTTTTTGAAGGATGGAATAAATAATTTTAGATTCCACTTCATCACCGTGGCTGGCATTGGTCATATAAACCAAATGCGTGGCATATTTTGGTATCGAAAGGTCGTTACTCAACTCAGAGATAACGTTTTTGAATTTATCGATTTTAACGAATTCAGTATAGTCTTTTCGGATCTTTTTAGCGGTAAACCAGGCGATCATAATAAAGGCCAGTAAGCCAGCAATAAATACCGAAACGTAACCACCATGCGGGAATTTTTCGATGTTCGCCAGGAAGAACGAAATTTCAATGGTAAGGTATAATGCAATAACCATAACGATAAAAATCGGGTTGTAGCGTTTCAGTACCATGTAGAAACCTAATAAAATCGTGGTCATAATCATACACATCACAATCGCCAATCCGTAGGCGGCTTCCATATTTCCGGATTCTTCAAAGTGTACCACGATAAATACACATCCGATAAATAGCAACCAGTTGATTGATGGGATATATAATTGTCCTTTTAATTCGGTTGGATATTTGATACGCACTTTTGGCCATAGGTTTAGACGCATCGCTTCACTGATCAATGTAAACGATCCGCTAATTAAAGCTTGTGAAGCAATAACGGCTGCCATCGTTGCGATTGCAATTCCAAACGGTAAAAACCAGTCTGGCATCACCAGATAGAATGGGTTTCCGGGATTGTTTGCGTTTCCGCTTAGTTCGACTAAAGTGCTTCCGGTATTGGAAATCAGATAAGCCCCCTGACCGAAGTAGTTTAGTACCAGCATACTTTTTACAAAGATCCAGCTGATTCGGATGTTTTTGATACCACAATGTCCAAGGTCGCTATATAATGCTTCGGCTCCCGTGGTACACAGGAATACATAGCCTAAAACATAGAATCCTTCGTGGTGTATTTTAAGTAAATGAAAAGCATAGTACGGGTTAAGTGCTTTTAATACAGCTACATTTCCCATCAGATGGATAACACCCAGTGTTCCCAACATTCCAAACCATAACAGCATTAATGGTCCGAAGAATTTTCCAACCAGTTTGGTTCCGAATCGCTGAATAAAGAATAAAACAAATAAAATTCCGATAACAATCGGAATAGTGTTTAGTTCCGGATTATAGGTTCGCAATCCTTCAATAGCCGATGATACGGAAATGGGCGGTGTAATAATACCGTCGGCGAGCAGGGCGCTTCCCCCAAGAATGGCCGGTACAATAAGCCAGCGCTTTTTGAGTTTTTTAACAAGGGTGTATAGCGAAAAGATTCCTCCTTCCCCTTTATTGTCGGCACGTAGTGTGAGAATTACATACTTAAATGTTGTCTGAATGGTTAGCGTCCAGAAAATACAGGAAATCGCACCAAGTACCACATCCGGATCGATAGCCTGTTTTCCAACAATGGCTTTCATTACGTATAATGGAGAGGTTCCGATATCTCCATAAATAATTCCTAATGTGACAATTAAACCACCTAAGGTCACTTTATTAAGGTGGTTACTGCTGTGTGTAGAACTCACGATGTGAAATATTTAAATCACAAAATTATCATAAAAAACGAAAGTCCTACACAATTCTTGCGAAAATTAATTTTTAAGGATTTTATTGTATTCCGCCTGATTATTGAGTAATGCTTGCGCTTTTGTTATTTCTATGTTGCTTTTTGTGTAATATTGATACAATCCTTCCTTATACTGATAGCGTTTTATGATTTCGTCAACGATAAGTTTTTTGATTTCAGACTTGTTTTTATCCAGTTCTTTTTCCTCACTTCGTTGCACTGCTGCCAGTAGTTGTTGGTATTCGGCATTGATACTCTCCTCAATTTTTTCCTTTTTGGCCGTGGCTAAAGTATTTTTTAAAGCCAGTTCGGTTTCGGTATCGAATTCGAATTTTTCCTTTTTCAAAAAGGCTTTGAATTCGGTAAAATCGGTATCCGAAAAAGTCGGAATGGTTGTTCCTAAATTCGGATTTTTATAATAATACTGCGTTACGTAGTTGAAAATCCCGTCGTTTCTTAGCAACGCATCCGAGATGGTACTGGTTTTGGTTTCTGCAAGTTCGATGTCGGGTTGAATACCACCACCATCATAAACGGTTCTTCCTTTACGGGTTTTAAAAGCGTTATACTGACTCGCATCGGTACGAATCGCTTTTCCGTTTTTGTCTTTTTTGGAATAATCCAACGCCTGTATACATCTTCCGGATGGCGTATAGTAGCGCGAAATAGTTACTTTTACCTGCGTTCCGTAGGTTAAATCCAACGGACGTTGTACCAATCCTTTTCCGAAACTTCTGGCGCCTACAATTATGGCTCTGTCCAGATCCTGTAATGCTCCGGCTACGATTTCGGAAGCGGAAGCACTTTTTCCATCGACCAAAACAGCCAGTGGAATCGTCAGATCAACCGGTTGTTTTTGTGTTTTATAACTGTTATTGTGTTTTTCAATTTTTGATTTTGTGGTTACGATTACTTCGTTTTGCGGTACAAAAAGATTGCAGATGTTCACCGCTTCATGAAGTAAACCACCCGGATTTCCGCGTAAATCCAAAATAATTCGGGTTGCGCCCTGACTTTTTAATTTTTCCAGTGCGTCTTTGGTTTCGGCCGATGCTTTCGCATTAAATTGCGACAATACTATATAACCGGTTGTTTTGTCGGCTAACAACGCATAAAAAGGCACCGCTTTAATTTCGACTTCATCCAGTACAATCTGGGTATTCATTAGTTTTCCCTGACGTTTGTACTGTATGTCGATCTTGGAATTTTTAGATCCTTTTAAAAGCTGAGCGGCATCGTCTTTAAAATCCACCAGGTTTACATCGCCAATCTGGACAATTTCGTCACCGGCTTTTAAACCGGCTTTGTCGGCTGGAAAGTTTTTGTATGGCTCACGAATGATCAAACGACCTTCACGACGTGAGATATACGCACCGATTCCAGTATATTCACCCGTCGAATTAATCTTGAATTTCGCAACATCCTGTTCGTTAAAGTAAACCGTATACGGATCGAGATCCAGCAACATGTTTTTAATGGCTTTGTCCATCAAATCGGCCGGATTGGTCTCGTCTACATAATTCTGGTTGACGGTTTTAAATAGCGTGGTAAAAATTTCAATCTGCTTGGCAATCTCAAAAAAGTCATCCCTGAAACTGGCACCTACAAACAAAAAACCTCCTGCAACTACAGGAATGATATATCTTTTTTTAAACTGACGTAGCATTTTTTAAACGGATTTTTTGGTAAATCTTTTGCGTATATAAAGCAAAAGTAACACGAAAATAAGGATAAATGGCCAAACTTGCAGTAGGTCAAGGAAGAAAGTTGAAATCCCGAAAAAGCCTTCTTTAAACGAATTCCACATTTTACTGCCGTAGGAAACGGTCGCGCCGCTTTCGGAAGCATTTTGAGTGTACATTTCGATCGTAATTGTACTCATCGCGATCCGGCTTTGTAAATATTTTAACCGCCCTTCGATCGATTCGATTTCCTCGCGAACCGTAGCCAGTCCTTTTTCGATTTCCAGTATTTCGGAAACTTTAGTCGCTTTGTTTAATAAGTCGAGATAGCGTTTTTCCAGGGTTTTTTTGGTGTTGATACGCGATTCGATATCGATATATTCTTCGGTCACATCATCGGATGAAATTTCTTTACGATCAAAATGAGAAACGCCTTTGCTAATGTCGCTGATAAACGCATCGAAAGCCGTATTCGGAATACGTACGGTTAGATTGCGGTAAACGGAATTATAGTCTTTTCCGGTCACGTCGTTTTGGATGGCGGCTTTGTATTTTACAATTGCCTTTTGAATGTCGGTATACGACTGGTTGAGGTCGGATGTTTCAAACCGAAGGTTGGCATTTTTAATGATTTTGGCTTCGATAGTGGTTTCCGATCCGCCGGAACCGCTTGTTTCTGAAGCTGCCACAGGTGCGGCTTCCATAGCCATTACTTTGGAGTCGGCTACAGCCATGTTTTCCGTAGCACCTTCGTTTTTACAACTAACAGCAATAAGTAATACTGATAAAGCAACGAGAATTTTTTTCATAGGAAATTCCATTAGTTTGATATACAACGTAAAATCACAACTAAAAGTACAATTTTTGATGGAATTGGAATTCGCTACAATGAAAAATCTTACAATTCTTTGTTTTGGATGGAATCGGCAAACTTTTCAAAAAGCTGCACGGTTTTTTCTTCGATTTCCTGATACGACAAGCGTTCTTTGGTTTGATACAAAAACATAAAGGCATAGGGCATGTCGGTCGTATCCAACAGCATGTTTTTGTTTAATCGATAGGTTTCGCGTAACACCCGTTTAAAATAATTGCGGTCTACGGCTTTTTTAAAATATTTTTTCGAAACGGAAACACCCATTTTGATTTTTTCGTCCGATTCGTCCGATTCCAAAGGGACATATACCAAACGCAACGGGTATTTGGAAACCGACTTCCCCTGAGTGAACAATAAGTCGATTGTGCTTCGGCTTTTGAGTTTTTCGGTTTTCGGATAGGTATGTTTCATCCGGCAAAGGTACAAAAAGGTAGTATAAAACGGGTCAGGTATTGATAAACCCTATAGGTTTGTATAATGTCGACACCGGAACTATTTGTTTTTGATCAGTTTCTTCGCGATTTCCCGTAGCATTTCCCGGTTTTGATCCACATAAAATAAACCGGCCTGGATGAGTTCGTAGATGTTTTTTTGCGAGGTGTCGTCCATTTCCGGTGAGGCGTTTTTTAATTGTGGCATCAGTCGGTAATAATTTTTCTGGTTGCGCGGCCCTAAGGTTTCGTACATTTTGGTTAAATGGTAATCGACGGTTTCCACGTTGGCCGACAGCAATATGTCGATTAGCGGTCCGATCCATTTGATTTTACCGGCGTTTTCAAACTTTTCGAAAGTATACGGTTTGTGTACTTCTCCGGTTCCAACCGAAACAATGATCATATCATTAATGGCCGGATAATCGATTTTTTCCTTATCGCCTAAAATTTTCGAAAAGGCAATTTTCCGCGCTTCGGCATAGGCACACAACGCCGGATTGTTGGCATAAACGCCACCATCGATCAATGTAAATTCCTGACCGTATAATGATTTTATTTTGGCTGGTTCAAAGTAGGTGGGTGCGGCACTTGTGGCCCGACAAACATCTCTGACGTAAAAGTTTTCCAGTGTCGATTCGGCTTCGTGACTGGTAAAAAATTTGGCTTTCCGCTGACCAATATCGTAGGACGTGATCAGACAGGGTTTGATAAATTGCTGTAACTGCAAATCGCCAAAAACTTCCAGCAGCTGTTTTTCCAGATTGCGTTGCGAAATCTTTTCGTTAAACAATCCAAATGGGTTGATCATGTGTTCCCAAAGCGAAACATTAAAAATACTTTCCCCTTTTTTAGCATATAAATCCAGAGCGGCTTCTACCGAAAATTTCGCTTTTTTGTTTTTATCCGGAAATAGCATAATGGATGTTAATAACCCACCGGTACTGCTTCCGGCAACCAAATCGAAATAGTCGCCTAGTTTCGCGTTGGGATTATCCAGTTTTTGTAGTTCTTCTTCGATGTATTTTAGAATCACGCTGGTAATGATTCCGCGGATACCACCACCATCAAGGCTTAATATGCGTATTTTTTTTGACATGGTACAAAGGGGTTACCCTCCCGATTTACAGGGGATTTTGTTGTGGCTAATGTATTACAAAAGGATTACATAACCATTTTTATCGGTCTTCAATTTTGATAATTTTTTCCAGTCGTTATAACCGCGTTTGTCAAAGTGTGGCAAGTCTTTAAAGGTTTTCCAGTTGCCTCCCCATTCCCAGCCATATTTGGCAAAAATGCTCACGCACTCGTACCAGTCGGCGATCCTGTCGTTGTCCCAGTCTTTTTTAGTGTCCCAGGACGCGGTTTTTCCATCAATAATCAAAACGATATCGATAGCAAATCCGTAGTTGTGAATGGATTGTCCACCTTTGGCATTGGTGACTTTTTTTCCGGGTTTTGTCCGCCCGATGGCATACAGTTCGTCCTGTTCTTTGTTGGTGCGCAATCCTTGTGCAATCCGGATTTTGGCTCTTCCGGTGAGTTGTTTGTCACAATCCTGTATGATTCGGGTTACTTCCTCCCGTACCGATGGATGTAACCTGTTGATTCGATCCTGAGTAGCTTTGTCCATGTTGATTTGGTTTTGTTTAGCCTCGTAAATGTACTATTAAATTAAGAACGATGGTTCGTTTCGCATCGGTAAAATAGTGGAAGTAACGGAATTGGACTGACCGTTTGAGATCAATACTATACAGCCATAAAAAAAGCGGCTCTAAAGCCGCTTTTTGTGGTTTGTGTGCGTTTATGGTTTTACCTCATAAACGTTGTTTTCTTTTTTAACATCGGCCATTAAATCGCTTGGATCGATCACAATAGCTTTGATGGCTTTTTTGTCTTTTCCGATTGTGAAATCATACGAGGTAAAAGCCCAGTCCCATCCTCCTAAAATAGTTCGTTGGATTTCCGGGAATGGATTCTCTTTGTTCCAGCGCATTAGGGTATTCGGGATATAAAAACTTTCTTTGCTTCCGTCCTGATATACCACAAGAATATCCAATGGCATTGGCATTCTTCCGATTCTTTCTAACGTTACTTTGGTGTTTTTTCCGTCTTCCGCAACCGATTTGATTCCGTAATCGATAGTGTTTGTGGTTTTGGTCCAGTCGTTCAGATACCAATCCAATGACGCTCCCGAAACACGTTCGGCGGTACGTTTAAAGTCGTTTGGCGTTGGGTGCGTAAATTTATAATCGTGGAAATAACGTTTTAATGTTTCCATCATTTTGTCCATTCCGATTACATAGCCCAATTGGGTTAAAAATACTTCTCCTTTGCTATAGGCCGAAATGCTATAAATCATGTTTTCGTCAAAGCGATCCGCATGAGTGGATTGTGGTTGCTCATGACCGGTATTGACCATATAGAAATAGTTGTTGTATGCCGATTGGAACGGATTTTCGTCTTCCTGAAGCTTTTTATCCATTACCTTGATCATTGCAAGATCCGAAATAAAGGAGGTAAATCCTTCGTCCATCCAGAAATGTTTGCTTTCGTTGGTTGCTAAAACGTGCTGAAACCAGGAGTGTGCCATTTCGTGTGCCGTTACACCTATTAAACTCGGAAGACTTCTGTCGCCGGTAATCAACGTACACATAGCATATTCCATACCGCCGTCGCCACCCTGAATCACAGAATATTGTTTGTATGGATATTCACCTACGGATTTATTAAAAAAGTCCATTAGAGCGGCTGTTTTTGGCTGAAGCTCTTTCCATTTGTCCATGTATTTCGGGTTGTTTTTGTAGAAAAAGTGTAGTTCTACATTGTTGGGTCCCGTGTAAATATCGTGGATAAAATCTTTGTCGGCTCCCCATGCAAAATCGTGTACCATTGGTGCCACAAAATGCCAGGTAAGCGTTTTGGTCTTTTTAGGATAGGTCACCGTAGTGCCTTTGTCTTCGTATCCGTGACCAATTTCATTTTTGTTTTGTAAATAACCGGTCGATCCGATTACATAGTCTTTGTCGATCGTAATTTTTACGTCAAAATCGCCCCAAACACCATGAAATTCACGTCCGATATAGGGATCAGCATGCCATCCTTCGAAATCGAATTCGGCAATTTTAGGATACCATTGTGTCATCGAAAGCGCTACACCTTCGTCGGAATTTCTTCCGGAACGACGGATTTGAAGAGGAACCTGTCCGTCAAAATCCAAAGCAAATGTGGTGGATTTTCCCGGTAAAATTGGTTTGGCCAATTCTACTTCCAGTACGGTTCCTACTACGCGACTATTGGCAGTAACACCATCCTGTTTGAAATTGGCCACTTTAAGATAACCGATTTCATTTGGTTTTAAGGTGCTGATTCTACTTTCTTTTACCGTTTTATCTCCGGTTTTAAAGCTTTTGACCATACGTTTGTCCGGATCGGAAATGGTTTTTAAACGGGCATCCATTTCGCTACCCGGCTGGAAAGCGTTAAAATACAAATGGTAAAATACCTTGCGTAAGGTATCGGGCGAATTATTGGTGTAAACGAGTGTTTGTTTTCCTTTGTACTGGAAGTTTTTCACATCCATGTTTACCTCCATTTTGTAGTCAACATGTTGTTGCCAGTAACCCGGATCCGGATTGTTTTTCTGTGCCCACAAACTGCCAATGCTCAGTAAAGAAAGTAAGAATAACTTTTTCATTTTGTAGTAATTGATTTTTGGATCGTTGCCGATCGGTATAATAGCCAAAATGGAAGGGGAGTCCCTTCCATTTCAGCCTGTTTTTGGAATTATTTTTTAGAAGCCATTTTGTCGGCCATGATCAATGCATTATAGGCATTTACCATTTTTCCGGATTTGGATACTTCGCTAAACGGACGTACATTGTTTGGATCACCTCCTAAAATAACATCCTGTTTTACCGCAATACCGGAATCCATAATGATTTGTTTTACCTGAGCCGCTGTTAAACTCGGATAGTACGAACGGATCAAGGCTGCTACTCCGGCAACATTTGGCGATGCCATTGACGTTCCCTGTAGGTATTCGTAGCTTTGATTTGGCGTAGTTGCATAGATTTTTTCACCCGGTGCAAATACGTCTACATCCGATTTACCGTAGTTGGAGAAATCGGCCACCAATTCTGGTCCGTACACATAATTTAATGCTCCTACTGTAAGGAAGTTGTTTGCGATTTCAGGTCCCATTTTGATGTTGTCGTTCGGGAAACGATCCACACCGCCATCAGCATTCAGGTCTAAACCTTCGTTACCGGCTGCTACTACAAGTAGTACGTCTTTTGAAGCGGCATATTTGATCGCATCATATACCCATTCCGGATGTTGTGCGAAGTATTTTCCGAAACTTCCGTTGATCACTTTAGCACCATTGTCTACTGCATAACGAATTCCTAATGCGATATCTTTATCGTATTCGTCTCCGTCCGGCACTGCTCTTACGGCCATGATTTCTACGTTATTACTTGCAACACCGTCGCCACCCAATCCGTTTCCGCGGGTTTGTGCGATAATACCGGCTACGTGTGTTCCGTGTTTCGCTCCGTCTTTTACCGGTCCGATTACGTTATTGTCTCCGTATTTTACATCTTTAATATCGTCCGGATTGTCACCAACCAATTTTCTTCCGTGGAATTCAAGGTTTAAGTGGTAGTTCACCTGACTGTATACCTGGTCTTTAAACTCGTCGATTTTCTTCAGGTCGTTTCCTGTTTGTGGTAATACCTGTGACATTACCATTTTCGCTTGGTTTACAGCCGGATCGGTCGTCTGGATTTTCTGAATTTCCTCTAAAGTATAGGTGTCTTTCTTTAAATGCTTTTTAAGGGTATTGCTGGCATTTAAGATAAAATCCAATTGTTGTTTGGCCTGAATTACTTCATTGTATTCCTTGTCGTAGGCCTCTTTTGCTTTTTTATAGGCTTCGGAATTCGTGTCTCCTTTTTTCAGGATACGGGTAAATTCCATGTTTTCATGTTCTGCTTTTCCTAAGAAATTCCATCCGTGGATGTCATCGATAAATCCATTTTTATCATCGTCGATACCATTTCCAGGGGTTTCTTTTGGATTGTTCCAGATAACCGGTTTTAAATCTTCATGATCAATATCTACTCCGGAATCGACTACACCAACGATTACTTTTTTACTTTTTTTACCTTTTAAAAAGTCATAGGCTCTGTCTACACTCATTCCTGGAACCGTATCTTTAATAAGATCCAGATGACTCCAGCGTTTTAAATCTTTTTCGGCCAGTTTGCCTACTTTAACCGGCATGTTATCCGGTGCGGCGATCGGTGCGTAAACACTTGTTTTTTGAGTACTGCAACTTGCCAGGGCTAATACCAGCGCAGCAGATAAGTAAAGTGGTTTTATTAGTTTCATATTCTTTGTTTTTCTGATTTTATAGGTCGAAAGTATTTGTTTTTGTTACAAAAAGGGCTGAGATTAACACTACTTTAGTATTTCATCACAAGTAAATACGTCTTTTAAACGGACACCTTTTTCGGTATGTTCGACGGTAATGATTGGATTATGCGCATCGTGTTCTAAAAACAAAAGATAGTTTTTATCGGCAGCATGGTTCATGAATTTGGTTTTTTCGTCCAGTGTTAACAATGGACGGGTGTCGTATCCCATAACATACGGAATCGGGATATGACCGGCGGTAGCCAAAAGGTCAGCGCAAAAAACAAGCGTTTTGCCGTTGTATTCGATATGCGGAATCATTTGCTTTTCGGTATGACCGTCGACAAAAAAGATTCCAAAGCCCAATTCCGATTTTTCAAGAAAATCACCGTCCGGGCGTTGTATGAATTTTAGCTGACCACTTTCCTGTATCGGTAAAATGTTTTCACTTAAAAAAGAGGCTTTTTCGCGGGCATTCGGTTTGGTCGCCCATTCCCAATGGTTTTCGTTGGTCCAGAAAGTCGCATTTTTAAAACCGACTTCATATCCGGTCCGGTCTTTATTCCAGACAACGCTACCTCCGCAATGATCAAAATGCAGGTGCGTCATAAAAACATCGGTAATATCGTTGCGATGAAAACCGTGTTGCGCTAATGATTTGTCAATCGTATGATCGCCCCAAAGGGAATAATAGCCGAAAAACTTGTCCGATTGTTTGTTTCCCATTCCGGTATCGATCAGAATCAGTCGGTTGCCATCTTCGATCAACAGGCATCGTGCCGCAATATCAATAAGGTTATTTTCGTCGGCAGGATTGGTTTTGTTCCAGATGGTTTTCGGAACCACGCCAAACATAGCGCCACCATCCAGTTTAAAGTTGCCGCTTTCTATAGGATATAATTTCATTGCATTCATTTTAATTTGGAATGTAAAGATACTTTTTAAAGATAGAATAGAAAAAATAAATCCGTAAAGAAAGTGGCTCTGGTTAGGAATAAACACGGCTTTTAAAATTTCGATGCAGAATAACTACCTTTATATTCTGTGATAAACAACATGTTTTTAAATTTTAATTATGATAGGAAAATATTGGAATAGCATTTTTAAAAAGAAAGAAATGACAACGATTGCAAATGATTCGGATTTGAAAACCCTTTTTGTCCAAATTGATTCTTTCTGGCAGGAAGAATATCCGAAAATGAACTTTGATGAAAAAGTCGGACATTGGCTTCCGATGATTCACCGCGGGATGCGCACGCAAGGAGAAGCCTTGGGCGATCCGTATTCGGAGTTTTCTAAAGAGAGCTACGAAAAGTGGAAACAACTTGAACCGGATTTCGACCGGATTTTTGATGCTGTGGCGCCTTTGCTCGGTTCTGATTTTGACCGCAATGAATACGAACAACGCATTAGAAAGCCTTTTTTTATCCGAAACAAAATATAAAATGGTTTTTTCTGTTCCATCATGGAAAATTGAGCAATATATCTGATTATTTTTTTCTAAAAGATGATAAATATCATGTTATAACTATTTTCTATCAAGCTATTCGTTATAAAAATGTTAGGTAGTATGGCAAACCGCAATATTTGTAATATCTTTGCAGGAAATTAGAAATAATCTGTTTAAACATTATGATAAAAGTATCTGAAACAGCAAAAAAAAGAATCGTCAATTTAATGGAAGACGATGGTTTTGACGCTGCTACCGATTATGTTCGCGTAGGCGTAAAAAGTGGCGGTTGTTCAGGCTTATCGTATGACTTAAAGTTTGATAAAAGCTTAGGCGATGATGATAAAGTATTCGAAGACAACAATATAAAAATAGCGGTTGATAAAAAAAGCTTTTTGTATTTAGTGGGAACTACTTTGGAATATTCCGGAGGATTAAACGGAAAAGGATTTGTTTTTAACAATCCTAACGCGAACAGAACCTGCGGTTGTGGTGAAAGTTTTTCACTTTAAAAGATAAGTCATTATACCAATACCGTATTCCGGTTTTAAATCGGAATATGGTAAAAGTATCGAGAACAAGCATATAGAAATGAGTAAGTATACTGAAGAAGAATTAAAAAAAGAACTGGAAACCAAAGAGTATGAATATGGTTTCTATACCGATATCGAATCGGAAACGTTTCCTGTTGGGTTAAATGAAGACATCGTTCGGGCCATTTCGAAAAAGAAAGGGGAACCGGAATGGATGACCGAATGGCGACTGGAGGCTTTCCGTGCCTGGACGGAAATGATTGAACCGGAATGGGCTAACGTACACTACGAAAAACCGGATTTCCAGGCGATCTCCTATTATTCTGCTCCTAAGAAAAAAGATAAATACGAAAGTTTGGATGAGGTGGATCCGGAATTACTGGAAACCTTTAAAAAACTGGGTATCTCTATAGACGAACAAAAGAAACTGGCCGGTGTGGCGGTTGATATCGTAATGGACTCGGTTTCCGTAGCCACTACGTTTAAAAAGACCCTGGCTGAAAAAGGAATTATTTTCTGTTCCATTTCGGAAGCCATTCAGGAACACCCGGAATTGGTTCGTCAATATATCGGTTCGGTTGTGCCGCAAAAAGACAACTTTTATGCCGCGTTAAACTCGGCTGTATTCTCCGACGGATCGTTTTGTTATATTCCGAAAGGCGTTCGTTGCCCGATGGAATTATCAACCTATTTCCGTATCAATCAGGCCGGAACAGGACAGTTTGAAAGAACACTTGTCGTTGCCGACGAAGGTAGTTATGTGAGTTATCTGGAAGGATGTACCGCGCCATCGCGTGACGAAAACCAATTACACGCTGCCGTTGTGGAACTAATCGCTCTTGACAATGCCGAAATTAAATATTCGACGGTTCAGAACTGGTTCCCTGGGAATAAAGAAGGAAAAGGTGGGGTTTTTAACTTCGTAACCAAAAGAGGATTGTGTGAGAAAAACGCAAAAATCTCATGGACGCAGGTTGAAACCGGATCTGCAGTAACCTGGAAATACCCGTCATGTGTATTAAAAGGGGATAACTCGGTAGGCGAATTCTACTCGATTGCAGTTACCAATAATTTCCAGCAAGCCGATACCGGAACCAAAATGATCCACTTAGGAAACAATACCAGAAGTACAATTATTTCCAAAGGTATTTCTGCCGGAAAATCACAAAACAGTTACCGTGGATTGGTTCAGGTTAGTGCCAGAGCCGAAAATGCCCGTAACTTCTCGCAATGTGACTCGTTACTAATGGGTAACAATTGCGGAGCGCATACGTTCCCGTATATCGAATCCAAAAACAGTACGGCGAAGATCGAACACGAAGCAACGACCAGTAAAATTGGAGAAGACCAGGTGTTTTACTGTAATCAACGTGGTATTCCAACCGAAAAAGCGATTGCACTAATCGTAAACGGATTCAGTAAAGATGTCCTAAACAAACTTCCGATGGAGTTTGCCGTGGAAGCACAAAAATTACTTGAAATTTCATTAGAGGGATCGGTAGGTTAATCCGGATCTTTCAAACAGTATAAAAGCAACGGAAACGTTACAAATAAAAATTAAACATTAGAAGCGAAAATGTTAGTTATCAAAAATTTACACGCTAGCGTAGAAGATAAAGAAATATTAAAAGGGATCAATCTGGAAGTAAAAGCCGGAGAAATTCACGCAATCATGGGACCAAACGGAGCCGGAAAAAGTACGCTTTCTTCGGTAATTGCAGGTCGTGAAGATTATGAAGTGACCGAAGGAGAAATCCTTTTGGAAGGCGAAGAACTGATCGAACTGGCACCGGAAGAAAGAGCACACAAAGGGGTATTCTTATCATTCCAATATCCGATTGAAATTCCGGGAGTTTCCGTAACCAACTTTATGAAAACGGCGATCAATGAAACCCGTAAAGCACAAGGTCTGGAAGAAATGCCGGCCAACGAAATGCTGAAACTGATCCGCGAAAAATCCGAATTACTGGAAATCGACCGTAAATTCTTATCCCGTTCGTTAAACGAAGGTTTTTCGGGTGGTGAGAAAAAGAGAAACGAGATTTTCCAAATGGCGATGTTGGAGCCGAAACTGGCTATTCTTGACGAAACGGATTCCGGTTTGGATATCGATGCTTTGCGTATCGTTGCCAACGGGGTAAACAAACTGAAAAGTAAAGACAACGCCGTAATCGTAATTACACACTACCAAAGACTTTTGGATTATATTGTACCTGATTTCGTTCACGTTTTACACGATGGTAAAATCGTTAAAACCGGAGGAAAAGAACTGGCATTAGAGCTGGAAGAAAAAGGATACGATTGGATTAAAAACGAAAACTAGATTTCGGTATAACCGGTTGTTCCGGTTTTGAAACGCATAAACATGGATTTAAAAGAAAAACTGTTAGCCTCTTTTATGGCTTTTGAAGAACGCGTAGATGTGCAGGCAACTTTGCATGACGTTCGTACCGAAGCCTTGAAGAACTTTGAAAATAAAGGTTTTCCAACCAAAAAGGAGGAAGCCTGGAAATATACGTCGCTGAATGCGGTTTTAAAAAAGGATTTCAGTGTATTTCCGAAAGAAGAAAGTGCTGTTGATTTTAAGGAGGTAAAAAAATACTTCCTGAATGATGTGGATACTTATAAAGTAGTTTTTGTGGACGGGGTTTTTAGTTCGTTTTTGTCATCGACTACACACGACGGACTGGATGTTTGTCTAATGTCATCGGCATTGACAAAACCCAAATACAAAATGATTATCGATACCTATTTTAATCAGGTAGCGAGTAAAGAAGAAAGTCTGACGTCTCTGAATACGGCTTTTGCCTACGAAGGAGCGTATATCAATATCCCGAAAAGTAAAGTAGCCGACAAACCGATCGAAATTATCTACTTTTCCACTGGAAACGAAGCGGCTTTAATGGTACAACCCCGAAATCTGATTATCGTGGGAGAAAACGCACATGTGCAAATTACAGAGCGTCACCAGAGCTTAAACGAGAATCCGGTATTGATCAACTCGGTTACCGAGATCTTCGCGCACAAGCGTGCTATTGTCGATTTCTATAAGATTCAGAATGATGTTCAAACCACAACATTGATCGACAATACCTATATTTCCCAAAAACAGGAAAGTATCGTTTCGGTACATACCTTTACGTTTGGTGGAAATATTACCCGTAATAACCTGAACTTCTATCATGAAGGAGAGCGTATCGACAGTACGTTAAAAGGAATTACAATTATTGGTGATAAACAACACGTGGATCACTATACGTTGGTACACCATTCACAGCCTAACTGCGAAAGCCACCAGAATTACAAAGGTATTTTTGGGGACAATTCAACAGGTGTGTTTAACGGAAAGATTTATGTGGAAAAAGAAGCGCAGAAAACCGATGCTTTCCAGCAAAATAACAACATTTTGTTGAGTGATAAAGCGACGATTAACGCCAAACCGCAATTGGAAATCTTTGCCGATGACGTAAAATGTTCGCACGGTTGTACGATCGGACAGTTGGATGAAAACGCGATGTTCTACATGCAACAACGCGGAATTCCGAGAAAAGAAGCAAAAGCCTTATTGATGTATGCCTTTACAAGTGAGGTTACGTCAAGTATTAAAATACCGGAATTAAAAAACAAAATTGCCCGTATCATTGCCACTAAATTAGGGGTTAATATGGGATTCGATTTGTAATAAAAGACCAATATATATAAATGAAAGCCTGACATTATTGTCAGGCTTTTTTTGTTTAAAACACACATTTTGCGAATTTTAAGTGGTTTTATACGAGTGTATTACGATTTTTATTGTTAATTTTAATTGCGAGATGGGGAGGCTTAATGAAAATCTAATAAAAATCTAATGAGATAAATTAGCTTTTATTTGGGTGAAGGTGGAATTTTGTTGCAGAATTAGGATTCGTTGTTGAAGACAAATTTCAATACTGTTTTATATGAAATTGAAACTATTGCTCACTTTTGCCCTGGTAGTTATGGCAAAAGACGTTATGGTATCGCAAACGGTTTACGATATCAAAGCGGCACTACAAACCGCAAAAGCCAATAACCGGGAACTCAAATCGGAACAACTCACCGTGCAGGTAGCACAAGCCGATGTGGTTACGGCTAAATTACGGCCCAATCTTAGCTTAAACAATCAGACACTACAACTGGCCGAATCGGCTCATTATGCGCCCGATACCAAATGGAGTAATTCCCAGAATCGTCAGGTTTGGTGGCAGTTAACAAAACAATTCCAGCTTCCGTCACAACGAAAAAATAAAATCGATGTGGCCAACAAAAGCGTAGCGGTTTCGGAAGCAACCTACAAGGATTTCGAACGCAATCTGCTTACCGATGTGGCGATGAAATGGCTTGATGTCTGGTTGGCGCAAAAAAAATGGCAAACGGCTTTGATGGCCAAAAACAACTGGGATACGCTGGTTACGATCAATAAAAACCGATTGAAAAATCAGGTGATCACTACGACCGATTACAATCGTACCGAATTGGTAGCCAATCAATACAACCTGTTGTCGCAAACTTCAAAACAGGATTATCAGAACAAATTAAATACACTGAAATTCGCTTTGGGTGTGAGCACCGATATTGCGATTGCTTCCGATGATGCTGTCGAACTTTCGGCACTGCAAAATGAGGATCAGATGTTGCAAAATGCCATCGAAAACCGAAGCGATATCAACGTACTGAAAAACAATGTGGAGATGATGAAAAGCAATATCTCCCTTCAGAAAAGTATGGCCTATCCGCAACCGGAACTGGGAGCCGTTTATAATCCGCAAAATAGCGTTCCGTATGTGGGGATTTATGCTACGATCGATCTGCCGTTTTTCGATAGAAATCAAGGTGAAATCAAGAAATCACAGGTAACCAAAGACAAAGCCGAACAGGAACTGGCTACTTCAAAAGAGCGCATTAAAACAGAAATCGGGAATGCCTATGCCAGCTACAAACAGTTCGAACAGAATGCCGGAAATCTGAAAAAGATGAAAGAGCAATCGTACACCATACTAAGCAATGTTAAATACGCTTATATGCGCGGTGGAACCACTTTAATCGACTTTCTGGAAGCCCAACGTACCTGGTATGATAGTCAGGAGAATTATTACGAAGCGGTATACCAGCACAAAGAAAGTTATATCCAATTACTATACACTACAGGTTTAATAAATCAAATTGCACAATAATGAAACGTGTTTTTTCAATTTTAGTTTTAGGGCTCTTGCTTTCCTGCAATTCCAAAGAGAAAAAGAAAGTAGAAGACCCACAGCCTCCGAAAGTAGAAAACGACGGAAGCCTTATCACGTTCAAGGATAAGAGTATATTCAATCTCTTTAAAACCGAAGTAATCGGAAGCGGTTCGTTAACCGGCGATTTGATGGCGGTTGGTCAGGTGGGTGCCACGGTACTCGGATCGGATTCCGGTAGTTCCAACAATATTGTTTTGTTCGAAAATCCGGAACTATCGTCCAATTATACCGAACTGATCAAGCACCAGATTAACATCAAGCAAATCAGTAATGTCAATATCAAACAACGCCAGATCGAGTTGGCTCGGGCAAAAGACCTGAATCAGCACGGTGCGATGACCGGTCAGGAGTTGTTAAATGCGCAGACAGCCTTATCTATGGAGATGACCAATTTGTCGAACGAAAAAGCAGCGATTATCGAACACGAAGCCATGTTGAAATCGGCTGGTTTTGATCCGGATTTGTTGCGAAGAGCGCAAAAAGGAGCGGCCTATCTGGTGAGTGATATCCCGGAAAATCAAATCAGTAAATTAAAAAAAGGAGATACGTGTCGCATCCAGTTTACCGCCTATCCGAACGAAACCTTTACCGGCAAGATTGAAGCCATTGCCGACCGTGTGGATTTTACCACGCGTATGGTGAAACTGCGCATCGGATTAAATAATTCCGACGACCGACTAAAAGTAGGGATGTATGCCAATGTGGCTTTCGGATTAAAAAGTAATAATTCGATTAGTGTTCCGAAAACCGCTATCGTAACGGTACAAGGGAAAAACTATGTGTTTATACAGAAAAACGACTCTCAGTTTGAACGAAAAGAAGTACAGATGGGACAACAGATCGGTGATCGTATTATCATCTTCAGCGGAGTGGAAAACGGAAGTAAAGTCGTAAAAGACGGGGTAATGCAGCTTAAAGGATTGTCATTCGGTTACTAAAAAGTTATACAATGGTACAGGCTCAGATTTTTATTGACAAAGACGAATTGAGAGGCGAGCGCCCTTTATACGAATTCATCTTATTGTTCCTGCTGGAAAAAAACATTGCAGGTGCAACAGCATTTAACGGATTTATGGGCTTTGGAAAACACCAAAAGCTAAAGCGGCCTAACCGCGAATTTTCTTTTGACGAAACACCTCTGGTGATCTCTTTTGTCGATACCAAAGAAAATGTGGAAGAAGCTATAAAAGAATTGCGAAACGTGTACAGCGGTGGATTGATTATCACACATGCTGTGGAACAATGGTAAAAAATGATTAAGAATTTACTTTTATTCTCACTTAGAAACCGATGGATTGTAGTGGGAATCAGTATCGCTTTGATGCTGGTGGGCTATTTTTGCTTTACGCAATTAAAAATTGAAGCGTATCCGGATATTGCCGATACCAATGTAATTGTTGTGGCCCAATATAAAGGGCGTGCTGCCGAAGAGGTGGAACAACAGGTTACGGTGGCAATCGAACGGGCGTTGCAAAATACTCCGAATGTACTGGACAGAAGAAGCCGTACGATTTTCGGACTGGGAATTGTTCAGTTGACGTTTAAAGACGGAACAGATGATTATTTCGCCCGACAACAGGTTATGGAACGATTGGCAACAGCCGATCTTCCGGATGGTGTGGATGTCGAACTGGCGCCATTGTCAACCGCAGTTGGAGAGATCTTCCGTTATGTGGTGGAAGCACCGCCAAGTTTTACACCGATTCAGATCCGGGATTTACAGGACTGGGTGATCAAACCGTATTTGCTGCAAACCGACGGGATTGCTGATATTACAACTTTTGGCGGACCGTTAAAACAGTTTCATATCCAGTTATCACCGGAAAAACTGCGAAAATACGACCTTAAAATCTCCGATATCGAAGAAAAAGTGGTCGCCAATAATATCAACTCCGGAGGAAATACAATAGAACGTGGCGGACAGGCTTTTGCGGTTCGCGGACTCGGAGCGATTAAAAGTGAAAAAGATATTGAAAACATCGTAATCAAAACGGCCAACGGACTTCCGGTTTTTATCCGCGATGTAGGTGAAGTGGAAATCATGCCACCACCGCCAAGTGGTGTTTTGGGCTATACGTTCCCGGACGAAAAAGTGGATGTGAATAATGGCGTGGAAGGGATCGTTTTATTACGGCGTTACGAAAATCCGAGTGAGGTTTTAAAAGCACTAAAACAACGTATCGCGGATCTTCAGGATCACGAATTGCCGGAAGGGGTGAAAATCCGTACGATGTACGATCGTAGTTTCCTGATTAATCATTCGCTGGAAACCGTAGGACATACGTTATTCGAAGGAATCAGTATTGTGATCATCGTATTGATCTTTTTCCTGGGAAGCTGGCGAAGTGCATTAGTGGTAGCACTTACCATTCCGTTTTCGCTATTGTTTGCCTTTATTATTATGCGATTAACCGGTATTCCGGCCAACCTGCTATCGTTAGGAGCGATCGACTTCGGGATTATTGTTGATGGTGCCGTGGTCATGGCCGAACACCTGATCAGGCGTTATAAAAAGGCCACAATCGAAGAACGTAAAGAAGGAATTGTGAAAATCACCATGCTTTCGGCTCAGGAAGTAGGACGTGAGATTTTCTTCTCCGTGGCGATTATCATTCTGGCCTATATGCCGATCTTATTGATGACCCGTGTGGAAGGAAAACTGTTTTCTCCAATGGCGTTAACACTGTCGTTTGCGGTAGTGGGTTCGATGTTGGCAGCGCTAACGCTAATACCGGTACTGATCTCGTTTGTGTACAACAAAGTGGTTTCGAATATCGATTCGGAAATCAAAGAACATAAAAATATCGTACTGGATTATCTGGATAAAAAATACAGCAAACTCCTTAGCGGATTGCTGAATAATTATAAGAAAACCGTTTACATCGGAATGGCGGTGGTATTTGTACTGATTGCTTTCGGATCGCGTTTGGGATCGGAGTTTTTACCGGAGCTGGACGAGGGATCGATCTTTATCCGTGGAAATTTCCCGGCGGGTATTTCGATTCAGGAAAACTCGACCTATTCGCCTAAAATCCGAAAAGTGATTTCCAAATATCCGCAGATTTCCTATATCATCACACAGGCGGGACGAAATGACGATGGAACCGACCCGTTCCCGGCCAACCGTAACGAAATTCTGATCGGATTAAAAGATTATAAATTGTGGAGTGATACGATTACCAAAAAAGAACTGGTAAAAATGGTTCGTACCGATCTGGAACATGCCTTGCCAAGTGTTCGCTTCTCATCCGGTCAGCCAATTATTGACCAAGTGATGGAAATCGTAACGGGTAGTGCGGCCGATTTAGCTGTGAGTATTGTAGGAGACGACTTGCAGTTGATGCGTTCCAAAGCCGACAGTATCGTGTCGATTGTCAATAAAATGAAAGGAAGTGCCGCGGTGAATATCGAACAGGAAGGACCACAGGAACAATTATCGATCCATATCGACCGTGAAAAAACCGCCCGTTTTGGAATTAATGTTTCCGATGTTCAGGATATTATCGAAGCGGCCATCGGTGGAAAAGCCATCACCACCTTGTACGACGGTGTGAAACGATACGATATTGTAGTGCGGTATCTGCCACAACACCGTGCCAACATCGACGAGATCAAATCCTTACTGGTGACGTCAACCAATGGTGCTTTGATTCCAATTGATCAATTGGCGGATGTAAGTTTTATTCAGGGACAAACCAATATTTACCACTACAACGGCAAACGTATGATTACCGTACGTACCAATATCGTAGGACGCGATCAGGTGAGTTTTGTAAAAGAACTGGAAGGAAAAATCAACAAATCGGTTAAAGTACCAAAAGGCTATCAGATCATTTATGGTGGGCAATATGAAAACCTGGAACGTGCCGGTAAGCAATTATTACTAACGATTCCGTTAACAATCGGATTGGTGTTTGTATTACTGTTCTCGCTTTATAAAAACTTTAAAGATACTTTAATCACGATGGCCTGTATCTTGTTTGCCCTTGGCGGCGGAATCACAGCCTTGTTATTACGTGGTTATTACTTTAACGTTTCGGCAGGTGTAGGATTTGTATCGATATTTGGTATATCGGTAATGGCCGGAGTATTGCTCGTCTCGGCGCTTAACAGAGCCAATGTGGGGATTTCCGGAGAAAGCTCGCGAGAGACGGTCGAAAAAGTCTCTAAAGAGCAATTGCGCGCGATCTTATCCATTCTGGTATTGGCCGTATTGGGATTGATCCCGGCGGCAACATCAACCGGAATCGGTTCCGATGTACAACGTCCGTTGGCGACGGTAATTATCGGAGGATTGTTGAGTACGCTTATTTTTGCACCGCTAATCATTCCGGCTTTGTATTACTGGATCCATCCAACAAAGAAAATATAATACTTAAAATCTGACAGGTATCGAAAACCTGACAGGTTTATTCGAAGAAAATAGAATACGTTATCTCAATCATAAAGCCGTACCGATATGCGAGGTTGGTACGGTATAACTAAAAAGGTTGTCTGCTTTTGGACAGCCTTTTTTGCTTTCCCGGAAGGCTCCCTTAAATCTGTCTTAATTTATGCGTCTTTTAAAGAAACATCCCGTAAATTTGCAAGGATTAAAAAAATGGAGGGACAGGTGATCCGCTTGTCTGCAATTCCATCTGACAAAAAACAGTGAAATCAGATGAAAAAACTAGATATTCAGGCCGTAAGAGCCGATTTTCCAATACTTTCTCAAACGGTAAACGGAAAACCGCTGGTCTATTTCGATAATGGCGCAACCGCCCAAAAACCTAAAGTGGTAATCGATGCGATTACAAAATATTACGAGGAAATCAATGCGAATATCCATAGAGGCGTACATACATTGAGCCAGCTGGCAACCGATGCGTATGAAGTTTCCCGTAATACGATTCAAAAACACCTGAATGCCAAACACAATCACGAGATTATTTTTACTTCGGGTACAACACACGGAATTAATCTGGTGGCCAATGGTTTTGCCGCGTTGTTACAACCGGGCGATGCCGTAATGGTTTCGGCTATCGAGCACCATAGTAATATCGTGCCGTGGCAGTTTTTATGCGAGCGAACCGGTGCGAATCTGGTCGTGATTCCGATGAACGAAAAAGGAGAATTGATCCTTTCGGAGTTCGACAAATTGCTGAATGAAAGAGTAAAAATCATCGCGGTAAATCATATTTCCAATGCCCTGGGAACGGTTAACCCAATTGCCGAGATTATTGAAAAAGCACATAACGTAGGTGCTGCGGTTTTAATCGACGGCGCACAGGCAACTCCGCATTTACGTCCTGACGTACAGGAACTGGATTGTGATTTCTATGTGTTTTCCGGCCACAAGGTTTGCGGACCAACCGGAGTGGGAATCCTGTACGGAAAAGAAAGCTGGTTAAACCAACTGCCGCCTTATCAGGGTGGAGGTGAAATGATCAAAGAAGTAACCTTTGAGAAAACAACCTATGCCGATTTACCCCATAAATTTGAAGCCGGTACACCCAATATTGCAGGCGGAATTGTTTTAGGAACCGCTATCGACTATCTGAACGGAATCGGATTTGAAGCGATCGAAGCCTACGAACAGGAACTGCTGACCTACGGAACCGAAAAATTACTGGAAATTGAAGGTGTAAAAATATACGGAACCGGAGCGCATAAAGCCTCGCTGATTTCGTTTAATATTGAAGGAATCCACCCGTATGATATCGGTACGATTGTAGACAAACTGGGAATCGCGGTACGAACCGGTCACCATTGTGCGCAGCCGGTAATGAATTTCTTTGATATTCCGGGTACGGTACGGGCATCGTTTGCATTTTACAATACGAAAGAAGAAATTGATATCTTTGTGGAAGCGGTAAAAAAAGCAAAACAAATGTTATCCTAAAAATAAGCCTATGAGACTAGTAACCCTTTTGGCCTCGGTTATTATTACCTGTACAGGATGTAACTGTACGAAGAAAAATATAGCCGGATCGACAGAAAAAGAAACCGAACTAACGATGAAACAGGAACAACAAACCCCGGTTTTTGAATATGATGCTTCATCAAGAGGATTCTATAGAAAAATCGTACTGGACAATAAGGAGTTACGCGTGACCAGTAAAAGGGACGATATGGGCGAACCGACAGTGATCAAACTTTCGGATCAGGAGTGGAATGATATCCTGACCAACTTTAAAAAAGTAGATCTGAAAGCGGTGCCGGAATTAAAAGCACCTACCGAAAAAAGGTTTTATGATGGAGCTGCGATGGCTAATTTTACGATACAAACCAAAGAAGGCACCTATACCGCGCCTACATTTGACCATGGATTTCCGCCGGCAGCGATTGAAAAAATTGTAAATAAGCTAAATGAATTAGCCGACAAAAAATAAGAAGATGACGATAAAAGCAATTCAGGAGGAAATTGTAGACGAATTCTCGATGTTTGAAGACTGGATGCAACGGTACGAATACATCATTGAACTGGGTAAAAGTCTGCCACTCATTGAAGAACAGTATAAAAAAGACGAAAATATTATTAAAGGCTGTCAGTCGAAAGTGTGGTTGCACGCGGAAGAAAAAGACGGGAATATCGTTTTTACGGCCGATAGCGATGCGATCCTGACCAAAGGGATTATTGCCATCCTGATCCGTACCTTTTCGAACCAGTCGGCACAGGCTATTTTAGAAGCCAATACCGATTTTATCGACGAAATCGGTCTAAAAGAACACTTATCACCAACCCGTGCGAACGGACTGGTGTCGATGATCAAACAAATTAAAATGTATGCTTTGGCGTTTCAGTCCAAAAATTAAATGTTATGGAAGAATTTAACGATACTATAAATCTGGGAGAAAATGTGGTAAAAGTACTGAAAGGTATTTATGATCCCGAAATCCCGGTGGATATTTACGAATTGGGTCTTATCTATGATGTAATGATCAATGAAGACAACGACGTAAAGATCTTAATGACACTTACCTCACCAAACTGTCCGGTAGCGGAAACCTTACCGATGGAGGTAGAAGAAAAAATCAAATCCATTGATGCGGTAAAATCCTGTGAAGTGGAAATCACTTTCGATCCGCCATGGAGTAAAGACCTGATGAGCGAAGAAGCCAAACTCGAACTGGGAATGCTGTAATGGAAGAAATTGTAAACAGAGTCGCAAATAGTGTCTTGCAGGTTTTTGATCTGGAAGACTATTATCCGGAAGGGCCTCGTTTTTCCCTTGATGTTTCGCAATGGCTTTACGAAGGTCTGGTGCTGCGTGAAAAAGATTTCCGCGAACAGCTTAAAAACCATAACTGGGAGACCTATAAAGACGGTTTTGTGGCGTTATCCTGTAGTACGGACGCCATTGTTCCCGCATGGGCATTTATGTTGATCACGGCTTATCTGGAGCCGGTTGCCAAAAATGTTTTCTGGGGAACGATTCCGCAAATGGAAATCGGATTATATCAGGAAATCCTACAAAAGCTCGATTACACCAGCTATCAGGATAAACCGGTGATCATCAAAGGATGTTCCCGCAAACCGGTTCCGCAGGAAGTCTATGTACTGGCCACACAAAAGTTGATGCCGGTTGCGAAAAGCATTATGTTTGGCGAAGCCTGTTCGGCCGTTCCGGTTTATAAACGCAAATAGTATTTGTCGGTTTTTACACGGTTTTTTGTGATTTTTTTATGAATTTTTGTTACCTTGTGTGAAACAGAAAATTCTACCTATGAGAAAAATTGCATTGACACTGCTTTGTTTTATCGGTACTATGGCCGTTCAAGCACAGGAACCTGTTCAGGATACTACAAAACACTGGACAACCAAAGGGAATATCTCATTCCTTCTTAACCAATCGGCCTTTAACAATTGGGTCGCCGGGGGAGAAAACAATATCGCCGGTAATCTGGGCGTGAATTATGATTTTAATTATAAAAAGGGTGACTGGTCCTGGGATAATAAAATTATTGCCGCTTACGGGCTTGTAAAAACGAAGAACTCCGCTTTTGAAAAGAAAACGGACGACCGATTGGAGTTAAACTCGCTATTGGGTAAAAAAGCATCAGGCTACTGGTATTATTCTGCTTTTTTAAACTTTAAAACGCAGATGACAAAAGGGTATACCTATGGTACAGATGCTGACGGTGCCGAAACCCGAAGTGAATATACCAACTTTCTGTCTCCGGGATACCTGTCTTTTGGTCCGGGTATGCTTTGGAAAAAAAGCGATAATCTTAAAGTAAACCTGTCACCGGCGACGTCCAAGTTGACGTTTGTTGATAAGGATTTTACGTTGCCTAATCAGGCCTATTTTGGCGTGGATGAAGGAAAAAGTATGCGATATGAATTGGGTTTTAATGCTTCGGCTTACTATAAATTTAACCTGATGGAAAACGTATCGGTTGAAAATATACTAAACCTGTATTCCAATTATCTGGAAGATCCGCAAAACGTTGATTTGGATTATCAGTTAAATATCGTGATGAAAATCAACAAATATTTATCGACTAATCTGGCTTTCCAAACCATTTATGACGACAATGCTTTTAAAGGATTTCAGATCCGTCAGGTATTGGGACTTGGAATCAATTACGGATTTTAAATTATACACCTGACAGGTTTTTAAAAGCTGTCAGGTGTAATATAGAAGTATAAATAGAAAAAGGCTGTCGATCGACAGCCTTTTTTTATTCCTCTTCCTTTTCAACAGCATCCTTATAATCGGGATACAGGAAATTATTATATGGGAAGCGCGTAATGTGAATCGTTCGTACGGCTTCGTATACTTTTTCGCGGAACTCCTCGAAATTTTGTTTACTGGTTGCCGAAATAAATAAGGCGTTGTTTTCGCCTACTTTCGACATCCAGGTGTTTTTCCATTCGTCCAGCGTATAGTGTTTGGTTGTCCGTTCGGTTATCAGATCGTCGGAATCAATCGTCAGGTGTTTATAAGCGTCGATCTTGTTAAATACCATGATCGTTGGTTTATCGGCACTTTTAATATCCTGTAAAATCTGATTTACAGAAGCGATATGATCTTCAAAATCGGGATGCGAAATATCCACCACATGTAATAACAAATCAGCTTCGCGTACTTCGTCCAGTGTACTTTTAAACGATTCCACCAATTGTGTCGGTAATTTGCGGATAAATCCAACAGTATCGGATAACAGGAAAGGTAAATTTTTGATCACAACTTTACGAACGGTCGTATCCAAAGTAGCGAATAGTTTATTTTCGACAAACACATCACTTTTACCAATCGCATTCATTAAAGTCGATTTTCCTACGTTGGTATAACCAACCAAAGCCACGCGAACCATAGCACCGCGATTGCTTCGTTGTACCGACATCTGACGGTCGATTGTTTTGATTTTTTCTTTTAATAAAGCAATACGATCCCTAACAATACGACGGTCGGTTTCAATCTCGGTTTCACCGGGACCACGCATACCAATACCCCCTCGCTGTCGTTCAAGGTGCGTCCACATACCCGAAAGTCGCGGTAGCAAATACTGACACTGCGCCAATTCTACTTGTGTACGGGCATAGGATGTTTCAGCTCTTTGGGCAAAAATATCCAGGATAAGGTTGGTACGATCCAGCACTTTACAATCCAAAAGCTTGGAAATGTTTTTTTGCTGTGCCGGTGTAAGCTCGTCGTCAAAAATCACGGTTTTGACGTCATTATCTTTTATATAGTATTGGATCTCTTCCATTTTACCGGTTCCCACAAATGTTTTGGGATTGGGCTTGTCCATTTTTTGAGAAAAACGCTTCACCACTTCACCTCCGGCAGTAAAAGTCAGGAATTCCAGTTCATCCAGATACTCGCTAAGTTTTTCTTCGCTTTGCTCTTTGGTAATGATTCCGACAATTACGGTTTTTTCAAAATTAATTACTTCTTTCTCTAACATTCTTTTCTATTAAAGTACAAAAATAAACATTTCGCGATTAATGGTAATAAATATTAAAACATATCAGAAGTGTATTAAAGTGTTTTTTACTCCTTTGTGAGCGAAAAATAAAGTTTTTAAAATTTTATAATCATTATTTTCCTACTAATAGCTAACAGGAATTGGGTTGTTTTGATCGTTTTTGGTTGTGAAATTGCCTAAAACTGTAGCGCTATTGGATTTTTGAAAAACTTTTTACTGAGAAGATTGCAGTAAAATTGTAAGAAGTTGATTTCAAGGAAATAGGCTGTGAAGGGGGTATTTTGAAAAAAATGTGAAATACCAAACATTCAAATTGAGAATTGTTAAGAAATTGATAATAAAATAATTTAACAATACAAAAAGAGTGAGCTATAAAGCTGGTTTTTTTGTGAATTTTAACATATAACGTTAAGTTATTGCTAATTTTATTTTATATTTGGGGATTAAACTTATCAAAAATCATAGGATTAATTATGAAAAAAATTACATTATTAATTCTTATGTCATTATTGAGTATTGTGAGTTACTCGCAAGTTTTCCCAGAAGGATTTGAAGGTGCTTTTCCACCGTCAGGACCTGGGGGAACTTGGGTTGTTACTCATAATGGCATAGGAATGGGACCCGCTAACGCGAACCTGTGGATGCGTACACCGCTGAATTCCACAACATCCCCTCCCCACACAGGCAATTATGCCGCGATGGTTGAAAGAGTGAATATCGGAAACGGGAACACCGAGCAGGATTGGTTAATCTCTCCTTTGGTTACTGTTCCGGCTAATGGACAGTTACGTTTCTATGGACTTCACGGCCGTGCCGGAGATCAGGGATCAAAACTGAAAATTAAAATCGCAACGCTGTCACAAAACCCTGCAGATTTTACTGTTGAAGTAGCGAACTTGACGGAAACTCAGGTGTCTGCTGTTGCAGGTGAATACAAAGAGGTGGTAGTGAACCTGTCGCCAGCTGTAGCTGCGAATCAGCAAGTGTATATTGCTTTTGTAAGAGAGCACACACAAGTTGGAACTGCAGCCGATGGTGACCGTTTTGTAATTGATGATATCAATTTGGTTCAGCAGTGTTTGGATCCTGCGACTGGAGTAGCCAACAATATTACATCGAACTCGGCTGTATTATCATGGGCTAATCCAAGTGGATCTACACAGTGGGAAATCGAATTAATTCCTTCTGCAGATGCTTTAACCGGAGTAGGACAAATCATTAACTCGAACCCATATACGGCTACTACAACTTCAACGGGTGTACCTATCGCACCAGGAACTGTTTATCAGTATCGCGTTCGATCTATCTGTACCGGTGGTATTCCAAGTAACTGGGCCGGACCGTTCTATTTTACAACGGTTACTTTAGGACAGACTTGTGCCGCACCGATTGCGATAAGTCAATTACCGTATTCGACTACCGACAATACAAGTAATTACGGAAATAATATTAATGGTACCCAGGGAACAACTGGATGTGGTACCACAACAAACTATTTAACAGGTAATGACGTAGTGTATGCTTATACAGCTACTTTTACCGGAAATATTGATATTTCGATGACCCCTACGGCAACGTATTCGGGGATTTTTGTATATAATAACTGTGCTAATATCGGAACAAGCTGTTTGGCAGGTATCGGAAACTCTAACTCCAATATCAGAAACATTCCTAACTTCCCGGTAACAGCAGGAACGACCTATTATTTTGTTATCTCTACAAATGCGGCTCCGCAAACAACGGGATATACTTTAGTAATTCAGCAAGTAACCTGTACACCTCCGAATGCTTTGGCTGTTGCAGGTATTACAATGAACTCGGCTAACTTAAGCTGGGGTAACCCTTCAGCAGGAACAGAATGGCAGGTTGCTGTTCAACCTTTAGGTACAGCAATTCCAGCAACTGCAGGAACAACGGTAACGGGTGGACCGGCTTATACCGCTACTACAACTGTAACCGGAACGCCTTTAGCATCTGGAACAGACTACCAATATTATGTAAGAGTAAAATGTCCGGATGGATCGTTTAGTCAGTGGGCTGGACCAAGAACATTCACGACATTACCAAACTACTGTGGGGGAGACCATTTCTTCGATCCGGGAGGACCTAACGGACAGTACGGAAATAGTGCGAACGTAACAACAACGATTTGTCCTGCGAATCCAGGTGATATCGTTACCGTTACTTTCAACTCGTTTGATACAGAGTCAGGATACGATTTCGTTCGTGTTTATAACGGACCAAATGCTACGTCTCCATTATTAGGAACTTATTCAGGAAACTTAACAGGAGCTAACTTACCAGGACCTTTCGAATCATCAGGACCTGGAGCTTGTTTAACTTTCGTATTTACTTCAGATGGAAGTGGAATCCGTGACGGATGGGATGCAACAGTAACATGTGCACCGCCACCAACATGTCCGAAACCGAAAAACTTAGCAGTATCAAATATCACGGCTAACTCAGCTCAGTTAAACTGGTTGGAGTCCGGAACAGCTACAAGTTGGGTTGTAATCGCAGTACCTGCAGGTACGCCAAACCCGAACAGTAACCCAATCCCTGGAACTGCAATTACGGCTACGGTAAATACACCGCCACCGTATGTGTTAGGAGGATTGAGTTCCAATACAGATTATGATTTTTATGTAAGAGCAGTTTGTAGTCCAACAGATTCCAGTACATGGGCAGGACCTAGAAACTTTAAAACACAACCAGACTTCTGTGCTGGTGATCATTTCTTTGATCCGGGAGGACCTAATGCGCAGTATGGAAACAATGCTAACGTAACAACAACAATCTGTGCGCCAACTGCTGCAGATATCGTTACCGTTACTTTCCTTAACTTTAATACAGAGTCCGGATTTGATTTCGTTCGTGTATATAACGGACCAAATGCTACGGCTCCATTATTAGGAACTTATTCTGGTGCTTTAACAGGAGCAAACTTACCAGGACCTTTTGAATCTAACTTAGGTGGATGTTTAACTTTTGTATTTACTTCAGACGGAAGTGGAGTACGTGACGGATGGGAAGCAACAGTAACATGTGCACCACCGCCAACATGTCCGAAACCGAAAAACTTTGTAGTGTCTAACCCTACGATGAACTCGGTTCAGTTAAACTGGCTTGAAGCCGGAACGGCAACTAGCTGGATTGTAATGGCAGTTCCAACAGGAACTCCAGATCCAAATACAAACCCAATCCCTGGAACTGCAATTACGGCTACGGTAAATACACCTCCACCGTATGTATTAGGAGGATTGAACTCAAATACAGAATATGATTTCTATGTAAGAGCGGTTTGTAGCCCTACGGATTCCAGTACATGGACTGGCCCTAGAACACTTAAAACATTACCAAACTACTGTGCCGGTGATCATTTCTATGATCCGGGAGGACCTAACGGACAGTACGGAAATAGTGCCAACGTAACAACTACTATCTGTCCGGCTAACCCTACTGATATGGTTACTGTTACATTTAACAGTTTCAATACGGAAGCAGGTTATGACTTTGTACGAGTTTATGAAGGTACAGGTACAACAGGTACATTATTAGGAACCTATGCAGGTGATTTAACAACAAACCTACCTGGCCCATTTGAGTCAACTGTAGGAGGATGTTTAACATTTGTATTTACTTCAGACGGAAGTGGAACACGTGACGGATGGGATGCTACTGTAACTTGTGCGCCACCACCAACATGTCCGAAACCGAAAAACTTATCGGCTACCAATATTACACAAACATCTGCTGATCTAAACTGGCAGGAAATGGGTACCGCTACGCAGTGGGAAGTGATTGTATTACCAGCAGGTTCTCCGGCACCAGCTCCTGGAGATTCAGGGGTAATTGTTAATACACCGCCACCATTTAGCTATAGTGGTCCACCGGCATTATTACCGGGAAGACCTTACGATTTCTATGTAAGAGCTATTTGTAGTTCTTCAGATATCAGTGCATGGTCGATTAAAGGAACATTCCGTACATTAATTTCGAATGATGAATGTACTGCGCCAATTCACGTACCGGTAAATGAAGATTCACTTTGTGGTCAGACAACTCCGGGAACATTAGCGGGATCAACAGCTTCTGCTTTACCAAACACTTGTGGTGGTAACCCGAATGATGACGTTTGGTTTGAATTTACAGCGACACATACACAACACTATATTGCGTTGTTAAATGTGACTTCGACAGGTTTAAGTACCGATGCTATGTATCACTCTGTATACAGTGCATGTGGTGGTACACCAATTGTATGTAGTGATCCGAACAACAGTCTTGTTAACGGTTTAGTACCGGGACAAAACTATTTGATCCGTGTATATAGTAATGCTACAACAGCACAAAGCTATTCATTCAACCTTTGTGTGGGTACGGTTATTACTTGTGCCGATGCGCAAGCATTCTGTGCGAACAATACATCACCATCGATTACCTTCCCAGGTTCTATCGGGGTACCAAACTTAGGAGCGGTAGCGTGTTTATCAACAACACCAAACCCAACTTGGTATTTCTTACAAGTACAGCAATCCGGTAACTTACAGTTCCAGATTTCACAAACAAGTACTACTGGAGCAGGAATTGACGTGGATTTCATCGCTTACGGTCCGTTTACTTCACCAACAGCTGGTTGTGGTAACCTTGGAGCAAACGTAGGATGTAGTTATAGTACGGCATCTGTAGAGAACTTCAACATTGCGAATGCTGTTGCAGGTCAGTATTACTTAATTGAAATTACGAACTATAACGGTAGTGCGGGTAACATTACACTAGCACAAACCAACCAGGGTCAGCCAGGTGCTGGTTCTACGAACTGTGACATCGTTTGTACGGTTGACTTAGGTCCGGATAAAGTATTATGTGGACAAACATCATACACATTAGATGCTGGAATTGTAAATGCAACTACCTATACATGGTATAACGGAACAAACGTTATCCCTGGAGCTACAGGTCAGACATTAACTGTTACTCAATCTGGTGAATATAGCGTAGTGGTTACAAAACCATCATGTTCAAACAACCCTACAGATAGTGTAAACATTACTTTCGGACCAACAATTAATCAGGTTACGATGCCGGATTATAAAGTTTGTGACGATGTGTCTAACGATGGATTCGCTGATTTTGATTTATCTACATTGACCCCTCAGGTTGTTGCAGGACAAAACCCGGCGTTTACTTATAATGTAACATATCACCTTACATCGGCTGATGCTATTGCTAATCAAAATGCAATCGATGCAACAGTTCCTTATAACAGTAACACGAAAACAATTTATATCCGTGTTGAAGGAGCGAATGCTGCGACTTGTTTCGATGTGATTCCGGTGAATCTGGTTGTTAAATTAATGCCTATTGTTACTATGCCGGCTACGTATTCTGTATGTACTGGAAACGTAACCATTATTGGAACACCTCAAAACTATACTGCAGCTAACAATCCAACGTATACATGGTACTTCGGTACAACTGTAATCGCTGGTGAAACATCTGAGCAAATCACCGTGTCACAACCAGGTACTTATACTTTGGAAGTAACAGTAGACGGATGTACAAACTCTGTTAGTACAGTTGTAACTAACGATGGTGTTACTGTTACCGCTCCGGATGATGTAACTGTTTGTGGATCGTATACATTACCAACATTAACAACTGGTACATACTATACAGGTTCTGGTGCTACAGGTACAGTATTAAATGCTGGTGACCCTATTACATCGACACAAACAATTTATGTATACTTACAGTCTACGGTTAACCCTAGCTGTTATGCAGAAGATAGTTTTACAGTAAATATCACAACAAACATTGTCGCTCCGGTTATTCCAAGTGCAACAGTTTGTGATAGCTATACATTACAACCATTACCTTCGTTTGCTAATTACTATACAGGTACTGGTGGAACAGGAACATTGTTAACAGCTGGTTCTACGATTACAACTTCACAAACAATCTATGTATATGCACAGTCTGGTGTAGCGCCAAACTTCTGTACAGATCAAAGTAGTTTTGTTGTAACGATCCAGACTGCAACTGCTGATGCTCCGGCTGATGTAGCTTCTTGTGGAGCGTATACTTTACCAGCATTGTCTGCTAATAATAACTACTACACTGGTCCAGGTGGAACAGGTACGATGTTAAATGCAGGTGATCCTGTTAATGCAACAACAGTATTGTATGTTTACACAAGTACTTCTGCAGGATGTAATGATGAGAATAGTTTCAATGTAACGATCTATAATACACCTGCGGTTGCAACATTACCGGATGTAACTGTAGAATGTGAAGGATTTACATTACCGGCTTTACCGGCAGGAAATGCATACTATACAGGTACAGGTGGAACAGGAGCTCAGTTACAGGCTGGACAGGTAGTATCGACTACTCAAACAGTTTACATCTTTGCTCAAACCGGAACAGGTTCGGCAATTTGTACAAACGAAAGTAGCTTCGAGATTTCTGCTTCATGTGTAATACCTAGAGGTATTTCGCCAAACAATGACGGATTAAACGATACTTTTGACCTGTCTAATTTCGAAGTAGAGAAACTAAGCATCTTTAACCGATACGGTACGGAAGTTTTCAGCCATGGTGCAGGTTATACTAAGCAATGGTTTGGACAATCCAAAGGAGGTAGCGAATTACCGGACGGAACGTATTTCTATGTTATCGAGTTAAAAGGAGGTGATACTAAAACCGGATGGGTTTATATCAGCAGAGAGAAATAAGCAGTAACATTATATAAAGACCTGCCTGAGCAATTGGGCAGGGACTTTATCTACAAACAGTATACCAATGAAGAAAATATATTTGACCGCCTTTTTAGCCCTGATCGGATTAAAAGAGGCCTCAGCACAACAAGACC
>Ga0222427_100255_pt1 | contig 118928 bp, 117 predicted proteins | sample 2B20Ametagenome_FD_182890 | JGI IMG/M metagenome (GOLD analysis project Ga0222427, IMG submission 182890) | Enriched microbial communities from leaf-cutter ant dump, University of Wisconsin, Madison, United States - 2B20A (version 2) | ecosystem: Environmental > Terrestrial > Nest > Insects... | reverse complement strand
ATGCCTTTTCCTAATGAGGAAGTAACACCGCCCGTAACAAAAATATACTTAGTCATGAATGAATTTTTGGTGCAACAAATACATTTTGTTGCTTTTTGTACGGGATACAAAGGTAAGAAAATATTGCTGTTGTTTCTGCGCTGTTGATAATATATTTTTTATGCTAGCAATGTACTGACCTACAAATGATAATCGGAAAGCAACGCCTGTTTAAATCTTTTTTTAGTTTTTAAAAGCAGGGTGGATGTTTTCATCGCTTCCTAAAGCCCCGCTATCCGCTACCATATTTTTGTAACTTCTGTCATCCTGAGCCCGTCGAAGGATTTTTTTTTAGCTTGCAGATGCTTCGATAAACTCAGCATGACGGCTTTATGAACAGACCAATCAACAAAAAGTATTTTCCTGCCTACCGCAGGCAGGCGCTGCTATCGGGTTTATTTTACAAAGTTTCTACTACAAACAAATGCATAAACCTCGCAGGTTTTAAAAACCTGCGAGGTTGTTCGATATTAAATTTTAAATTGCGTTGAATTCTAAAAACAATGATGAAAAAACTACTCTTAACGCTAAGTTTCTTATTGCTGATCAACGTTGCCTTTTCGCAATCCTATAAGGAAAATATTAACACTAGTTTTAAAGTTTATTGCGACCTAATGCGCGATGGACAACTAGAAAAAGCATTCGATTATGTCCATCCTGATTTGTTTACTATAGTACCAAAGACCGACATGCTTAAAATGTTTAACACACTTTTAAATTCTGGTGAATTCACTTTTAAATTTTTGGATTTTAGCACTAAAAATTTTAACGAACCAATAATAGAGGGTGGTAAACATTACGTTGTTTTTAAATATAATTCTACAATCGCTATGAAATTCAATCAAATGGATAGTACGAAATATAATTTAATAAAAATAGGACTAGCCAATAAATTTGGAAGCGAAAACGTAAGCCTAGATAAAGCCTCTGGCTTTTTCAAAGTTAATGCAGAAAAGAAATCCGTGGCAATATCCGCAAACGGAAAAACCGATTGGAAGTTCATTAACGTAGAGCCTGAGCAAAAGTTATTAATGGAACAGTTGTTGCCAAAAACTGTTAGGGACGAAGTTTTCTAAAATTAAAAGGCCCCGGTATTGGGGCCTTTTGCAAATTTATGCCTGTAAATCCTGCATAATGGTTTTGATTTTTTCGTTCAACTTCTGTTCAGTCGCTTTAAAATCATCTTTATTGGCCAAAGGCTCATTCACACTGCAATAAAACTTAATTTTAGGTTCGGTACCACTAGGGCGTGCAGAAATGATGCTTCCATCTTCGGTAATAAACTGCAATACATCCGATTTTGGAAAACCTAACTCCTTAGTGCTACCAGATTTAATATCAGTTTCCTTATTCAGTTCATAATCCTTTAAAGTAGCTACTGCAGAGCCGCCGAGCGTAGCAGGAGGGTTGCTTCTAAATTTCTCCATCATAGCCTTGATTTCTTCGGCGCCTGTTTTACCTTTTTTGGTGATGGCTACCAAGTCTTCTTTGTACATGCCATATTTCACATACATTTCAATCATGGCTTCAAATAAGCTACTGCCTTTATCTTTATAAAAAGCGGTCATTTCAGCGATAAATGCACAGGAGATTACGGCATCTTTATCACGTACCAAATCACCAACCAAGTAACCGTAACTTTCTTCGCCACCAACAACAAAGGTCTTTTTGCCTAAAAGTTCAGTCATTACTTTACCAATCCATTTAAAACCAGTGAGTGTTTCAAAATATTCAACACCTTTTTCTTTACAAATAGCTTTAATTAAACTAGTGGTCACAATGGTGCTCACTACATACTCATTTCCAGTTAACTTTCCTTTTTCTTGCCAAGCAGTTAAAACATAGTTCACCAATAAACTTCCCGTTTGGTTACCATTTAACAACACAAATTCACCGTCTGTATTTTTTACAGCAATACCTACACGGTCAGCATCTGGATCTGTAGCTAATACTAAATCAGCATCAATTTCTTGTGCTTTTTTAAGCGCTAGAGTTAAAGCTTCTTTTTCTTCAGGATTTGGATAAACCACAGTAGGGAAGTTGCCATCTGGTTTACTTTGCTCTTCTACAATAGTCACATTGGTAAAACCGAATTGCTCTAAAGCCTTTGGCACCAAAGTAATCCCTGTACCATGGATAGGAGAATACACTATTTTCAAGTTCTTCTGTCTTTCGATAGCATCAGGAGATACAGAAAGTGCAGTAATTTTATTCAGATATTTCTGGTCAATATCTTCTCCAATCAGTTCAATATTGCTATCCACGCTTTCAAACTTCACTTCGTCGATACTTTGAATAGCAGCCACTTCATCCATCACCATTTTATCGTCAGGAGATGTGAATTGTCCACCATCTGCTCCGTAGGCTTTGTAACCATTATATTCTTTAGGATTGTGCGAAGCAGTAAGCATTACCCCACTTTTACAGCCCAATTCGCGAATGGCAAAAGAAAGTTCAGGAGTAGGGCGTAAGGCGGAAAAGAAATAAACCTTGATACCATTAGCCGAAAATACATCGGCGGTAATCTTCGCAAATACATCTGAATTATTTCTACTATCATGCGCAATAGCTACACTGATTTTCTCCCTAGGGTATTTTTTCAATAAATAATTAGCTAAACCTTGGGTAGCTGTACCGATAGTATATTTGTTAATTCGGTTGGAGCCTGCGCCCATAATACCTCTTAAACCACCTGTACCAAACTCCAAGTTTCTGTAAAACGCATCAGTAAGCTCAGTATAAGCACCTTGGTCTAACAATTTTTGGATATCTGATTTTGTAATTTCGTCGTAATTTCCGTCAAGCCACGCTTGTATGGTCGTTTGCGTTTGTTGATCTAACTGCATATTTAAATTAGGGTTAATGTCGATAGGAGAAACAAATAATATTCGGTAGGGTTCGGTCAAAATTAAAAAAACCACATTTTATTTCGATACTTTGACTAAAATTAACAGTCTTTTATTTATTTTCACGCCCCGTTACAATTATAACAAAATTCTATATTCTATAACTCAAAAATGAAAATTTTAAAATTCGGTGGTACCTCGGTGGGTAGCCCAGAACGTATGAAAAAACTGTTGGATATCATTGATCCATCAGAAAGACAGATTGTAGTGTTATCAGCAGTGTCTGGAACTACAAATAGTTTAGTTGAAATCTCAAATGCGTTACTGAAGGAGGATAAGAAGAAGGGCACTGAATTAATTAAAGCTTTACAAGAGAAGTACAACGAGTTTGTGATAGAACTTTTGCCAGCCGGAGAGTTTAGGGAGCAGGGGCAAGAAGTGGTAGATTATCATTTCAACTTCCTACTTTCTTTAGCGAACAATGTTTTTACTGCTATTGAAGATAAAGTGGTTTTGGCACAAGGTGAGTTATTATCGACCACACTTTACCATGTTTACCTAAAATCTATTGGTGTACCTTCGGTATTGTTGCCTGCTTTGGATTTCATGAAAATTGATGAGGATAACGAACCTGTGATTCCTTATACTACCGAGAATTTAACACCGATTTTGGAATCGAATCCAGAAAACAAATTGTTTATTACCCAAGGTTTTATTTGCAGAAATAGCTTTGGCGAGGTGGATAATCTACGTCGTGGTGGTAGCGATTATACGGCTTCATTATTAGGTGCGGCCATTTCAGCAGATGAAGTTCAAATTTGGACGGATATTGACGGGATGCACAACAACGACCCACGTGTGGTGAAAGGTACTAAGCCTATTTCTCACTTGTCGTTTGACGAAGCTGCCGAGCTGGCTTACTTTGGTGCAAAAATTTTGCATCCACAGTCGGTATTCCCAGCACAGAAATATAAAATCCCTGTTCGCTTGCTGAATACTATGGAACCAAAAGCCCTAGGAACCGTAATTAGTGCAGATAGCGAAAAAGGAAAAATCAAATCTATTGCGGCTAAGGACGGTATTACAGCGATTAAAATCCAATCGAGCCGAATGCTATTGGCCTACGGTTTCTTACGTAAGGTGTTTGAGGTTTTCGAACGTTACAAAACACCAATTGACATGATCACTACTTCGGAGGTCGCGGTATCTTTAACCATTGACTTTACGGATAACTTAGATAAAATTGTAGAGGAGCTGAATTCTTTCGGCAGTGTGGAATTGGACAGAGATCAAACCATTGTTTGTGTAGTAGGTGATTTTGGTGCCGAAAAACATGGTTTCGCAGCAAAAGTATTAGATTCGATTAAACATATCCCGGTAAGGATGATTTCGTACGGCGGTAGCGCTTATAACATTTCTTTATTGGTGAAAACTGAAGATAAAGTGGAGGCTTTGAGAAGCTTGCACAATAGGATTTTTGAATAATACCTAGGGCTTAGAAAACCTTATAGGTTGATAGGCGATATGTCGATCAACCTATAAGTTTTATAAAAACTACTTTTCGATATCAACGATAGTAGAAATAGATAAAAATAACGATTAATATCAGTACAATTGAAATACGAACTCTTCTTTCAAATTCTCTGCGACTAATATTACCTTGACGATAGTCGATGTAGTTGCCCGCATAAATAAAGCCTAAAAAGGCGAGGAAGAGGATGAGTATAAATTTCAAGATTATGTTTTCGGATAAAGATATAGCACATTTTTCGAATTTAGAAACGCCATTTTATTATTACGACCTTAACTTGTTGCGTGACACGCTAAAAACTTGTAGTAATGCGGCCAATACTTACCATTTTCATGTGCATTATGCCATGAAGGCCAACTTTAATGACAAAGTTTTAGCACAAATCAAGGAAACTGGTTTTGGTGCCGACTGTGTGAGTGGTGGCGAGGTGAAAAAGGCCATTGAAAGTGGTTTTGCTAAAAACAAAGTAGTTTTTGCTGGTGTGGGAAAATCGGACAAGGAAATTAATTATGCCTTGGATCAGGATATTTTCTGCTTTAACGTAGAGTCGTTGCAAGAACTACAGGTGATCAACGATTTGGCAGCGAAGAAACAGAAAATAGCAAAAGTGGCTATCCGCATTAATCCAAATGTTGATGCGCATACCCATGCTAACATCACTACTGGTTTGGATGAAAACAAGTTTGGCATCAATTCCTGGGATATGCCTGCAGCTGCTGAGATCTTAAATGCATCACCCAATTTAGAATTTGTAGGTATCCATTTTCACATCGGTTCACAAATCACCAATTTAGATGTTTACAAAAACCTTTGTGTTCGCGTAAATGAATTTGCTGCTTGGTTTGAGGACAAAGGTTTTACAGTTAAGGTGCTGAACGTTGGCGGTGGCTTAGGCATTGATTATCATCATCCGAACGCTCAAATTCCAGATTTTGAAGCTTATTTTAAAATTTTCTCAGATTTTTTGGAGGTTAAACCTCATCAGGAAGTACACTTTGAATTGGGCAGGGCATTGGTAGGCCAATCTTCTTCATTAATTAGTCGTGTGCTTTATGTAAAGAATGGCAAAAAAAAGAATTTCATTGTATTAGATGCTGGTATGACCGAATTGATGCGCCCAGCACTTTACCAAGCCTATCACCAAATTGAGAATTTAAGCCAAAAATCGAACACCGTGAAGTATGATGTAGTGGGGCCAATTTGTGAAAGCACCGATTGCTTTGGGAAAGAAGTTGCTTTACCAGAAACTTTTAGAAATGACTTGATTGCGATTAGAAGCACTGGTGCTTATGGCGAGGTAATGGCTTCAAACTATAATCTACGTGATGCCATTGTTACGGTAACGAGCGATGATGTTGCTTCATCTTAAAACATTAAGGAGTTAAGAAAATTAAGCTGTTTTCTTAATGGAACTTAATGTCTTAATGTTTAAAATATAAAATTCAAATAAAAAATCTTGCATTATAGAAGCCAGTTAAACGAAATCGTTTTCTGGCTTTTTTATTGCCTACGTCTGGCAGCGATATAAATAACCACTCCAGCAATCATGGCTATAGCGCCAACATAAGGTGGCCAGTTCACGGTTTCTTGCTTGTCTGCGGTGAGTTGAATGGGACCTGCGTCAATAACTTTCTCCTTTTTGGTATAAGTAAAGCCACTCCATACCAACATGATTAATCCGATCACAATTAATAAAACACCTAATGATTTCCCCATGATATTCGATTTATTAGGGAACAGTAATTAGCGAAAATTGTTTTATAGATTAGATGATCTGGCGCTCAATACAATACTCAATAGGTTTACAATTTTATCTACAGGTAAATCTTCTTCAGGGTTTATCAAGAGAATTTTCATTCTTGCCCGCTTTTCCATCAATAAATCCTCATCGCGAAGCAAATGGCCATCTACAAAACCAATATAAGGATGATGATACTTTTTATGTATCCATAAGTAACAAAGCATTTTACCCTGATGATAAAAGAAAGGAAGTTTGTATTTCCATTCAGGCGTAATATCCTTATTTACGGATAGAATAATATCCCTTAAGGCCAAGAAAGTACTTTTAATCGGTTCTTTCTGTTTTAGATAAAATTGGTCGAGTTCGTTTAACACTAGGGATTTCGAAAATAGGGTTATATTTAGATTTCGATTTGAGTTCCGCTTCCACCAACAACTTTAACACCTTCAGAGAACTCCTTCCAAAATCGGATATAACGATATTTGGCCTCAAAAGGTTGAGTCTTGTAATTTCCTTTTAATGCTAGGGTTAAAGTTATCACTGCCAAATCATCAATAATGTTCAAATTTTCGACCTCAGGTGTAAGCTCATTGATCTTCAAGTCGCCATTGCGATAAGTCTTTAAGTCAATTTCTTTCGTGACTACATCGCCACTTGGAGCAATAAAAAGTAAATCTTCATGCAACAATTCATCAAGCACTTGTATATCACTTTCTTTAATCGCTTTGTAAAGTCTATCCTCTAAGTTTAAGATTTCCTCTTTTGTCATGGTATGCCTTTATTAACTTCTATTAGTATTCTAATTCAAAAAAATCAGCCAAACCACCTAAGTAATGCTCATTAATACCTTCGGTAAACTCTACATAATCTTCGTCGGGGATGTTGGTTTGCACAAACTCTAAAGAAGTACCTTTTTTATCCGGATGCAACTTAATAGTCACAATTGAAGGCTCATTTTCTTCACCAAAATACCATTGTTGCACAATCTTCTTACCTGGCTCAAACTCCAAATTCTTTCCCACAATATCACCTTCCCACAGGGAAAACTCTGTTCCAACTTCTTCTTCAAACTCTACTTCATCGCCTGTCCATAACTGGATACTTTGTGCTTTGGTTAAGCCTAAATAAACTTCTTCGGGAGGAGCGGGTAGGAGGATATATTTTTTAAATGTCTTCATCAGGATTTACTGGATTTTAGGATTTATAGGATTACAAATGTCTTATTAATTTCTTATTGATTAGATATTTTTATTTTGTGATTATGATAATGAAAAACCCTCAATTCTACAAATACCTACCGTTACAGTGACGGGTTATATCTCGCATTTGAATTATAAACTTTTTTAAACTGCAAACTTGTGCTACCGAAATTAATTAATAGACCTATGGGAAATTTGTAAGCCGTTACATAATTTTTAGCTTGGGCTAAATGAGCATCTTCTAAATTAATCACAGCTTTAAGTTCCACGACCACTTGGTTTTCAATGATGAAATCTGCTCTTCTAATACCCACCTCAATATCTTCGTAAAAGATGGTCTGTTCTACTTCTCTGGCAAATATTAAACCAACTCTACTTAATTCAATAGCCAAACATCTTTGATAAATTACTTCTTGAAACCCATTACCCAAGGTGTTATGCACTTTCATGGCACAACCGTTTACCTTGTATGTAATTTCATCGATAGTCATTTTTTAAGCGTGTAAATTGTCTGGATCAGGATTTACTTGATTTATGGATTTATAGGATTTGGATGCTTAGCCTACTATATTTAAGATGTCTATTCATTATAACACTATGATCATGAAAATCTTCATATCCTGTAATCCTGATAAAGCAATGGAAGTGGGATCTTATTTAAATGCATTAATTCCAGTGACATCCATACCTGTGATCAGTAAATGCACATCATGTGTACCTTCGTAAGTCACTACCGATTCCAAGTTCATCATGTGGCGCATGATTGAGTATTCACCAGTAATACCCATACCGCCTAACATTTGGCGGGCGTTACGAGCCACATCTAAGGCAATCTCTACACTATTACGCTTGGCCATTGAAATCTGCTCTGCCGATGCTCTATTCTCACTTTTCAATTGACCCAAGCGCCAAACCAGTAGCTGGCCTTTGGTGATTTCGGTAATCATTTCGGCAAGCTTTTTTTGTTGCAGTTGAAAACCGCCAATGGGTTTGCCAAATTGAACACGCTCTTTAGAATAGCGCAAAGCGGTATCATAACAATCCATAGCAGCGCCTAAAGCGCCCCACGCAATGCCATAACGAGCTTGGTTTAAACATCCCAAAGGACCTTTTAAACCTTTGATTTCAGGGAATATATTTTCTTTGGGCACTTTCACGTTATCAAATACCAGCTCACCAGTAGCTGAAGCTCTCAAACTCCATTTATTGTGTGTTTCAGGAGTAGTAAAACCTTCCATGCCGCGTTCCAACACTATTCCTCTAATTTTACCTTCTTCGTCTTTAGCCCAAACTACCGCAATGTCCGCAAAAGGAGCATTAGAAATCCACATTTTAGCACCATTTAACAGATAATGGTCGCCCATATCCTTAATATTGCTGACCATGCCGCCAGGATTTGAGCCATGATCAGGCTCAGTTAATCCAAAGCAACCCATCAATTCGCCAGTAGCTAATTTCGGCAAGTATTTTTTACGTTGTTCTTCGGTTCCATAAGTGTAAATAGGATACATTACCAAAGAACCCTGCACAGAAGCGGTTGAACGAATGCCCGAATCGCCACGCTCAATTTCCTGCATGATAATGCCGTAGGCTGTGTAATCTAGACCAGCACCACCATACTCAACAGGAATGGTAGGGCCAAAGGCACCAATTTCGCCCAAACCTTTAATGAGTTGCTTTGGAAACTCTGCACGTTGCGCATAATCTTCAATAATTGGACTTATTTCTTTTTTTACCCAGTCTCTCACTGTCGAACGGATCAACAAGTGCTCTTCAGATAAAAGCTCGTCTACTAAATAATAATCAGGTGCTTCGTAAAGGTCTTTTTTCGCAGATTTACTCATTTTTAAATAGGTTTTGCGGATTAATGGTTTATATATGGTTATCTCCAAAGTTAGTAAAATACCTTAATCCCTAAATAAAAATTAGCTAATATTGCGATACCAAACTTTAAGTGAAATGTACACACAAACCGTTGCGCTAAGAGATGTAAGATGCCATGCTTTTCATGGTTTTTATCCAGAAGAACATTTAATTGGATGCAATTTTCTTGTGGATGCCGAAGTTACCTTTAAACCTAAAGGCGATACCGAAAACATAGAAAAGACGGTTAACTACGAAGTGCTTAATCAAATCATTCTTAAGGAAATGACGCAGACTCAGAAAATGCTTGAAACTGTAGTTACTAATATCTTAGAAGAAATAAAAAGCAATTATCCGTTTATACTTACCGCAAAAGTTGGGATTAGAAAAATGAATCCACCGATGCCAGGTCAAATAGGGCATTCATTTGTTGAATTGAGCTACAAAGCAGATTAAGAAATAGGCCTTGACTTACACCTTCAACTTTTCACTTTAAACTTTACAACTGCTCAAATTCAATCATTTTACTTCGTTCTCTATCAGGAATGGCTATAGGACTTTTAGTTTCATAATCGTAAACTACGCAAACTGTCTTGCCTTTACTGCAAATTACCTCCTCGCCATTAAGTATCTTTACAATCATATATTCCAAATCAAAGCTAGTGTTGCCAATACGTGAGGTGCGGACATAGATACTAATTTTATCGCCCAAATGCAGTGGCTTAAGGTAAGTAATGTTAGCCTGACCAATAACCACACCTGTTTTTTTCCAATCCCATTGTATGGCCTGTTGCCAATACTTTGTTCTGCCAATCTCCATATAAGTAAAATACACCGCATTATTCACATGGCCCATCATATCTAAATCAGTAAAGCGCATCTCTAAATCAGTTCTATATTTAAATATGTCTGTTTTGACTTCTATAACTGACTTTTTGTCTTCTATTTTTTCCTTTTTACGCCAAAATGTCTTAAATATCATATTTTATCGGATTGGAATGTAGTTTGAATAGGGATAGTTATCAATAAAAAATTAAAAATTACGGAGGAATATAAAATGAGCTTAGTAAAATTCAACAACAGAACCAGAAACACAGCACCATACTTTAACAACGTATTCGATTCATTGTTTAGCGATGCGTTAAATAAAAACTACGGCGTAAGCAAAATGCCACATGTAAACATCTTGGAAACTACAGAAGATTTTAAAATTGAATTAGCTGCGCCAGGTTTAAACAAAGAAGATTTCAATATAGAGTTGAAAAAAGACCAGTTATCTGTTTGGGCAGAAAAGAAAACTGAACAAACCGACCAACAAAAAGATTACACCCGCAAAGAGTTTGAATATTTTTCTTTTGCAAGGTCATTTGTATTGCCAGAAGGTGTTGATTCAGAAAAAATCAGTGCTGAATATATCAATGGGATTTTAAATATTACCATTGGCAAGAAAGAGAAAGCAAAAGATGAGCATAAAGAAATTGTAGTTTCATAATACAATGGTTTGATTTACCCATTCATTTGGGTAGTGAGTTTAAGGTTGCAAGGGCGCATTGAAAAATGTTGCCCTTGTTTTGTTTTTTGCCAAGATGCAGAGACTTATCGGTTATCATAGAGATTACCTCGCAGCGAAGAAGGCTTTGTTATCGTCTTTGCGAGGTACGAAGCAATCTCTGTTGCCTGAATTATTAAACGGTTCCTTATATCTTAAAAAGATATATCTGTAGCTACCAACCTAGTTTAGAACCAAACCAAATTAAATGACGACTTCTACGAGTTAAGTGATTTTAGTAATTTTGCGGCATGCAACAAGAAATCATCGACATTAAGCGTAAGGCATTAAAGATTAACCTCAACCCCAAAATTTATGGCACTTTTGCGGAAATAGGTGCAGGACAGGAAGTTTCAAGGGCTTTCTTTAATGTAGGGGCGGCTTCAGGGACCGTAGCCAAAACCATTTCTGCGTACGACATGACTTTCAGTGATGAGATTTATGGTGCTGAAGACTCTGGTAGGTATGTAAGCCAAACAAGGTTACTTAAGATGCTAGATCACGAGTATAATCTGCTTATTGATCGATTGAAGGGTGATAAACATAAAGAAAAAACGTTCTTCGCTTTTGCCAATACCGTTACCACACTTAATTACGCACGTACCAATGACCCTCACGGCTGGGTAGGTATCCGTTTTCAAAGCGAACCAGGCGGATTGCCTAATGAAATTTATTTTCACGTACGTTTGCTGGATACTGATGTACAAATGCAGCAGCGCGTTTTGGGAATGATTGGTGTAAACTTGGTATATGCCGCTTTTTATTATTCCCATGATTCGAAAAAGATGATTGAATCATTGGTAGATAACTTAAACGTTGGTTCGGTGGAGATTGACTTGATTTCTGTTCAAGGCCATGCTTTCAAAAACGTTAACAATCTTCTTTTAAACCTATATTTAATTGTTAAAGATTTCTCTACAGCAGCAATTTTTGACGTTGATGCACACCCTAGACAGGCTAAAGATTTGCTTTATAAAAAGGATGTGATGATTTTGAGAACCAAATACGGTCAAAAATCAAATCCTAACTTTAGCTTGTTTAACAAAGCCACTGATCAGTTTAAATTGATCAATAAAGTTGAAGATCAGAATATGATCGTCATGATTGAGGTTTTGATCACCAACGTACTAACTGGCGCACAGGAAACCCCAGATGATATTGATTTAGAAGTAGTGGCAAAAAGGGCAGAAGAGATGTGCAAAACAGGTAACTTCGTAATTGTTTCGAACTTTACCCGAAAAAACAGGCTTGCTAAATACTTGGACAGATGCAAACCTAAAAGTGTGGGTATGTCTACCAACATCAACAACTTAAAATTTGTATTCAACTCGGCCAACTTCGGAGAAAATTATACCGGCCATTTGTTAAGCTATGTAAACGATATGTTCAGCCGAAACGTAAGATTATTTGCCTATCCTTTCTTGGATAAGAAAACCAATACAGTAATTACGACGGAGAATATGCCCGTGTCGCCTGAAGCCAAGCCTTTGTTCGATTTCCTGATTTTGAACAATTACATTACCGATATTAAAGATTACAATGAGGGAGAGGTTAAAACCGTTTAATTTCCTTCTTTTGCTACAGATGCACAGATAAAATATCAAGTCTGTGCATTTGTAGCTAATGGTTCTTTTATGCTTTTGATCAGAAAATAGCATATCAATTGGAAACCTACATAATACAATAGGATCAATGGCAATCCTAGCCAAGCACTAGGCTCAATGGGATCTGTTAAGTATTTCTTTTCTAGCAATTGCGCACCAATATTCTCCTCTGCAGAGAACACAATCATATTCGCCACATTATAGCCCAAATGCAATGCAATAGGCAAGTACAGTGTTTTGCTGCGATGATAGGCAAATCCTAAAACATAACCTACAGAACCCGTCATTGCTAATACAATTAACATTTGTATAGGCTGCCCAATAATTCCATAGGAGAACCAGTGGTACATTCCAAAGGCAAATGCCGATATCCAGATTGCTCTTTTAAAACCTATTTTTTGAATAAGCAAGTAAAATATCGCTCCGCGAAACACCAGTTCCTCTAAAACCACACCCTTAACCACATACCATAAAGCGGAAAAAAATGAATTCAGTTGATAATCTTTATTGACTAAATACGGATTTTGAACTGCATAAGCTATGGCAAACTTTAAGGCGAACATGAATGCTACAGCAACAATCAGTCCCATCAAGAAATAATAGATCCGCTGCAAGCTAGGTGTCAAACCCAGTACCGAAAAATCATTTTTCGTGTAACGCAGCAAAAAATAGGAAAGCAATAATGCGATTAAAATAGCAATCATGGGATTTGTTTTTCCGCAATTTTACTACATTTAAAGCACTGAAATTAAGCCATTAACTAAATGCCGTCTATATGTCGTCTTCTGCCGCCCAGCAAAACATCGATTACTCTTCCTTAAATGCTGAGCAAATTGCTGAGATGGTTAAAAATGCCAGAATAGCAAAGGGATATACACAAAAGGAGCTCTCAGATTTGGCAGGCATCAACCTTAGATCAATACAGCGCATTGAAAATGCCAATGTAAAACCACGCAGTTATACCATGAAGCAATTAGGAAAGTTCTTGTTGTTTGAAATAATTGACACTGCCCCAACGGATAAATCCGAAAAATCAACTCTTAGAAGAAAAGCAATCCTTAGCGTTGGACTTGCTGTATTGTTGATCGTTGTGTTAATGGCCTTTTTAGCGCAATCTGCAAGTTTTCCAGAAACTACTTTTGAGTTATTGATCTTAATTACTGCCGTTATTACCTTCTATATGTTGGTATTACTTCGTATTTGGCGTTAGCATTTGGCATCTTTACTATACAAATTCTTAAATACGATGCCCATTTGACGTTCTGGATTTTCGAGAGCCTTAAAACCAAATTGCTCATATAAACCATGCGCATCCAAAGTAGCCAATTGATAACGACGTAAGCCCTGCAAATCAGGGTGAAAGAGCATTAAAGACATCAGTTTTTTGGATAGGCCCAAACCACGAAAAGCTTCTTCTACATACACATCGCATAAATACGCGAAGGTAGCTTTATCGGTAACCCAACGGGCAAAGCCTACTTGTTGCTGGTCTTTGTAGATCCCAAAGCAGAGCGAATTCTCCACCGCTCTTTGTACCAACTCAAAAGGAATATTCTTTGCCCAATAGGATTGTGTGCTCAAATAATGATGCACCGCTTTTATATCAACCAAATTGCGATCATCCGAGAAAATAAAGCCGTTTTCTTTGATTTCCATTTTAGTAAAATTAGGTACTAGTGGTTAGGGAACTAGTTTGTAGCAATTATAGATTACATTCAATCGTAATTCTAAAATCGTAAATCAGCCTAATTTCTCATATTAATAAACTGCAAAGGCTGTCCAAAATCATCTGCCCTGCACAATTGAATTACGCGTTGCAAATCATCAATATTCTTACCCTGCACACGCACTTGATCTTCCATGATAGAAGCTTGCACCTTCAGTTTACTATCTTTAATCTTGGCCACGATTTTTTTAGCCGTTTCCTTATCAATTCCTTCTTTAACTTTCACCTCTTTTCTAATCATATTACCAGAAGCTACGCTCTCCTTGCCAAAATCCAAACTATTTGCATCCAAATGTTGTTTCATCATACGGGAGATGATGGAATCAACAATGGCTTTTAAGCGCATATCATCCTCGGTTAAAATAGTGATGATATTGGTCTTTTTATCTAGCTCGATGCTGCTATTTGAAGAATGGAAATCATAACGGTTTAAAATTTCCTTTTTAGCATTGTTGATGGCATTGTCTAAAGTTTGGCCATCTATTTTGCTCACGATATCGAAACTTGGCATGATATTATCTTAAATGAAAAAGAATTGATAAATTTAATTTGTTATAAAAAAACGAAAAAATAGCTGTAAACCATTAGAATTTCGAAAAAAAAACACGAATAGGAACGTTTATATTACCCTCTAGTCAATCTCAAACACATGAAAACAAATAAATCTAAAATCACCAAAAAATCAGCTAAAAAAGCTGTCAAAAAACAATTAGAGCAGAGCTTAACAGAAAAATTTCTAGAAGCCGTAAAAGGCTTGGGACATAATGCAGAAGCTTTTGGTGCCGATATTGCCAAGGCAAGCAAGACGGTAGCCAAGAAAATAGCCAAAACCTTTACGGGTGTAAAAGAGGTAGTAGAGCATAAAATTGAAGACCTTGCCGCTTCAAAAAAGGAGAAAGAGGTTAAAGCGAAAAAGGTAGAGAAAAAGGAAATAAAGCCACTTAAAAAGATAGATAAAACCACTACTAAAATTGTAAAAAAGGCTGTAAAAAAAGCAAAACCAGTAGTTAGCAGCGTTAAAGTAGCACCTTTAGCAAGCGAAGAGAAAGTGGCTCAAGCGGTTAAAGCACCAGTAAAAAAAACAACCAGTGCGCCAACAAGTACAGCTAAAGCTACTGCACAAAAATCTGTAGCAGCAAAGGCTGCCACGAAGGCGGTGGTACAAAAAGAACCCGCCAAAGCTGGACCAACCAGTGCAAAGGCGCCAAAGCCGCGTACCACCCGAAACTCCAATGTTAAATAATTGGTTTTTGTGTTAACCTACAATTAATCATAACTTAACATTAAATTTTTCAAATTTGAAAATCCCATAATAGGGATTTTTTGAATACCTGATGGCCAAGAAGAAGCTACCATTTTTAAATAGAGAAATTAGTTGGTTGTATTTTAATGAGCGTGTGCTACAAGAAGCGGCAGACGAAACCGTACCGCTTATAGAACGCATTAAATTTCTATCCATCTTTTCTTCTAATCTCGACGAATTTTACCGTGTGAGGGTAGCCTCCTTAAACCGATTGGTGAATTTAAACGAAAAAGCAAAGGCGCTTTTAGGTTTCAACCCTAAAAAGGTTTTAGATGAAATTAAGAACATTGTAGTAAAGCTAGAACGCCGCTTCGAAACGCTTTTTCAGGATATTCTGATTACCGAGCTAGCTCAAAAACGTATCTTCATCCTTAATCATACACAACTTAACGTAGCTAGAGGTGAGTTTGTGCGTCAACATTTTAGGGACAAAATTTTATCTAACCTTGTTCCCATCATGATTGATGTGAATAAGCCATTTCCCGAACTTAAGGATAGAGCTTTATACTTTTTTGTACAGCTTTCCAATAACGCTGGCAAGAATAGAAAATATGCCATTTTAGAGCTTCCGGATAGCATTTCAAGGTTCTTGGTACTTCCTGAAACCAACGACCTCAAGTTCATCATTCTTTTAGAAGATATCATCAAATATTGTTTGGACGACATTTTTTATGTGTTCAACTACAAGGAAATTCAAGCGTTTTCTATCCAGCTTACCAGGGATGCGGAGCTAGACATCGATAAAAACGTAAGCGATAAGTTTATTGAAGAGCTTCGTAAAAGCATCGACAAGAGAAAACGTGGTAAACCTATGCGTTTACTGTATGATAGCGATATGCCTTTTGATATGCTCAGCTTTTTGGTGAGTAAGCTCAAAGTAGGCGCAGATGGTCTTATCCCAGGTAATAAGTACCATCGTTTTGGCGATTTCATTGCCTTTCCAAACGTAGGCGCAAAGGAGCTTGAGTACGCTCCAATGCCAGCACTAAAGGTTAAAGACCTACACCGAACAGAAAGTCTTTTCAAAAAGATAGCTGAAAAGGATTACGTAGTGCACCTGCCTTACCAATCGTACGATTACATTATCTTATTTTTAAGAGAGGCTGCTATTGATCCAAAGGTGACGGAAATCAATATTACGCTGTACCGACTGGCAGAGAACTCCAAAGTGGTAAACGCATTGATCAATGCTGCTAAAAATGGTAAAACGGTTAATTGTCTGGTAGAATTAAAAGCCCGATTTGACGAAAGTGCCAATATTTTCTGGACCAACCGCTTAATGGAAGAAGGCGTAAATGTAAACTATGGCCTAACGGATTTTAAAGTTCATTCGAAAATTTGCCTAGTTAAACGAATTGATAAGCGTAAAACCACTTATTACGCCAACTTGGCGACAGGTAATTTTAACGAAAAAACAGCCAGAATTTATTGCGATCATAGTATTTTCACGACCAATACTCAAATTACTTCTGAATTGGTAAAACTCTTTGGCGCTTTGAATAAAAGAACGGTAGCTAAAGGCTTTAAACATCTTATTGTTTCACCAATTGATTCTAGAAATCGTATTTACAGTTTAATTGATAGAGAAATTAAAAATGCCAAAGCCGGTAAGGCTGCTTATATGATTTTGAAAGTAAATAGCTTGGCAGATGAAGGCATCGTAGAAAAATTATATGAAGCTAGCAATGCCGGTGTTCAAATTAAATTGATAGTTCGGGGCATTTGTTGCTTAGTACCCGGGATGAAAGGCTATAGTGAAAATATTACCGTTATTAGTATTATCGATAGGTTTTTGGAACATGCCCGAATTTTCATTTTTGGAAACAATGGTAAGGAAGAAATGTACCTATCATCGGCCGATTTAATGTCCCGCAATTTTGAGCATAGGGTAGAAGTGGGCTTCCCAATTTTGGATGAAGAAGTGAAACAGGAAATTAGAGATATTATTGATTTTCAGCTTCAGGACAATGTAAAAGCCCGAAGCATTACCAAATCTAACGATAACAAATACCACAAAAATAGGTCAACAAGTAAAATTAGAGCACAAGTTCAAACCTATACTTATCTAAAAAACAAGCATCAGTAACATGTTAAGATATGCCGCCATTGACATTGGCTCCAACGCAGTACGTTTATTAATTGCAGATATTACCCAACAGGGCGAAGGCAAAGAACCTGGCTTCAAAAAGAATACCTTGGTAAGGGTACCTTTGCGCTTAGGCGATGATGCCTTTTTAGACCAAGAACTATCCCCAAAAAAGATTGATGATTTGGTAAAAACCATGACGGCTTTTAGGAACTTGATGGATGTTTACCATGTTACAGAATATTTGGCTTGTGCAACATCGGCCATGCGTGAGGCCAAAAATGGTAAAGAGGTTATTGAAAAAGTAAAGGAATTGGCCAATATAGACATTGAAATCATTGAAGGACATCGTGAGGCCAGTATCATTTATTCCAACCATATTGAAGAGAATCTGGATATTAAGAAAAGCTATCTTTATATTGATGTAGGTGGTGGTAGCACCGAAATTTCAGTTTTTGTGAACAAACAACCTGTAGCATCTAAATCATTTAATATTGGTACTATCCGTATTTTGGATAACCAAGACAAGGAAGAAACTTGGAATGAGATGAAAGAATGGATCAAGCACCACACCAAAGAATTGAAGCAAGTAGTGGGGATTGGTACAGGTGGCAACATCAACAAGCTGTTTAGAATGAGTGGTGAGAAAGATGATATGCCATTGTCGTTCTTAAAATTGAAGAACATGTACAACGAACTGAATGCCTACTCCTTAAAAGAGCGTATTTCGGTGTTAAAACTGAACCCAGATCGTGCTGACGTAATTATCCCAGCTTGCGAAATTTATCTTACCATTATGAAATGGGCGGGGGTTAAACAAATTTTCGTTCCTAAGGTGGGGATGGTTGATGGGATTATCAACTTATTGATAGAAGAGAATTTATAAGCCGCCCTTCATCGTCATTTCGAGCGGAACGCAGTGAAGTCTAGAAATCTTGAAGTTGTTTTAGGGTACTTTTTCGTCATTTCGACGAAGAATGAGGAGAAATCTAACGAAATGCCATTTAATAATATAACGCTAGATTTCTCTCTGCGTTCGAAATGACGGAGCACAACTCAATGATAGAGATTCCTCGTTCCTCGGAATGACAAGAGTATATTAGACTTACGAAGTTTTCGAAACTTCGTAAGTCTCTAGAAATTACTCCAACAAACTCGCGGCAGCTTCGTCTACAAACCATTGTAAATCACCATCCACAGGATTAATCAATTGTGATGGATAACTAGCGTAATCTTTTTCGGCACCTAAAACTTTCTGCAAAGCTTCGGCTTTATTGGCGCCAAAGGTAATGAAAGCAACATTTTTAGCCTGATTAATTAATGGCGCAGTTAAGCTAACCCGGTGCGTATTTAGTTTCTCTACCCAAATACTCGCTACCGTAGCTTCTTCATTATTGACCAAAGTGGTATGAGGGAAAATAGAAGCAGTGTGCGCATCATCGCCCATGCCCAGCAAAATCAAATCAAACACAATGGCCGAACTTCCGAAATGCTTTGTTAATTTCTCTTTATAATCGGCAGCGGCTTTTTCTGGAGATAAATTGGTATCTACATAAAAAACATGACCATCTTTCAGTTCCAAGTTATCAAAAAAGCTTTCTTTGGCCATTAAACCGTTGTAATCTTTCTCAAAAGGTAAAACAGTGCGTTCGTCACCAAAAAAGAAATAGACCTTGTCCCAATCTATTTGTGCTTTGTAAGTGGTAGATAGTAATTGGTAGAGTCCTTTTGGCGAATTTCCGCCAGTAAGTACAAAATCAAAACGGTTCTTTTCGGCAATAGCTTTATTGTAAATTTCGATTACGTATTGGGCTAATTGCTCATTAAGTTCAATTTGACTATTGAATATGTTTAGTTTCATTTAGTGACGTTGTAAGGTTGAAAATTTGAATGTTGTAAAGTTGATGAAAGAACGAAGACCTTTTCCAAAGGATAACATTCCAACTGTTAACTTTACAACATTTCAATTCATTAATCTTTAATCGGTAAGGTAAACCAGTGGTAGCCATCTCTGGCAATTAAAGCTTCGGCTTCTTCCGGCCCCCAGCTATCAGCGGCATAATTAGGGAAACTCAACGATTTTTTATTCTCCCAAGTATGAATGATTGGCATCACTAACTCCCAGGCAGCCTCTACCTGATCACCACGCATAAACAAAGTTTGATCACCCAAAATGGCATCTAAAAGCAGGGTTTCATAAGCTTCTGGCGAATCATTTTCATAAGTGCCTTTATAATTGAACACCATGTCTACAGGATTCAATACCATATCCAAGCCCGGACGTTTAGATTGCACCTGTAACCTGATACTTGCTTCTGGTTGTATACTGATGATCAATCTGTTTTGCTGCCAAGTTTCTGCTACGTTATTAGAGAAAATATGGTGTGGAACATCCTTAAATTGGATAGTGATGATTGACGAGGTTTGGTTCATCCTTTTACCTGTACGCAAGTAGAAAGGAATACCTTGCCAGCGCCAGTTATCTATAAAGAACTTTACCGCAGCAAAAGTTTCTGTATTTGAATGGGCATCTACACCATTTTCAGAACGGTAACCAGGCACTTCTTTACCTTCAACCCAACCTTTACTGTATTGTCCGCGTACGGCATGTGAACTAATTTCTTCAGGTTTGAATGGTCTAACAGCTCTTAAAACTTCTACTTTTCTGTCCCTAATTTCATCAGCATTGAAAGAAATAGGAGCTTCCATACCCACTAAACAAAGCAGCTGCAACAAATGGTTTTGAATCATGTCTCGTAAAGCACCGGCGCCTTCGTAATAGCCACCTCTATCGCCAACGCCTAATTGCTCCGTTACCGAAATTTGGATATGTTCAATGTAGGTACGGTTCCACAAAGGTTCAAATAGTGAGTTCGCAAAACGGAAAGCCATCATGTTCTGTACGGTTTCCTTACCTAAATAATGGTCTATTCTATAAATCTGTTTTTCGGTGAAGATACCGCTCAATAGTAGATTCAGCTCTTTAGCGCTCTCTAAATCGTGACCGAAAGGTTTCTCAATCACAATTCTACAATTTTCCTCATTGCCTGTAAGCTTGTATTGATGCAAGCATTGTGCAATTAACGGAAATAGGTTAGGGGCTACTGCTAAATAGAAAATCACTTGGGTTTTATCACCAAAATCAGCTTGGTACTTTTCAATTTCACCTTTTAGGTTCTCAAATGTTTGCTGAGATTTAATATCGATAGGGCAGTAGTGAATGCTCTGACTGAAAACATCCCATTTATCTTTCTTTACCTTTCCACTTCTGGAGAATTCATTAACGCTATGTAATAGCTCTTTCTGATATTTCTCGTCGGTAAATGCCGTTCTTCCGGTTCCAATAATGGCAAACTTGGCCGGCATATAGCCTTCGGTGTATAGATTATAGAGGGCTGGTGCCAGTTTACGTTTATTTAAATCGCCTGTACCGCCAAAAATTACAAATATGGTAGGATTAAGTTTACTTGCTTTTTTCATTTGTGTTGTTCTTTAACATTAAGGGTGCGTAGTATTACCACCTTAGACACCTTAGTTCAACTAAGTCTAAAATTCTCTTAGATGTCTAAGGTGGTTAAAATCAATTCTCAATGCTTTGAATTATTATCCTTCTAACTTTTAACTTAATTTATTCCATTCAGCGTGAAAAACACCCTCGCTATCAATACGCTCAAAAGTATGTGCTCCAAAATAATCACGTTGTGCTTGGATCAAGTTAGATGGCATTCTACCTGTTTTCAAGGTATCAAAATAGGTAATGGCAGCTGCGTAACAAGGCACTGCAATGCCTGCGCTAATAGCCGAAGCAATTACATTTCTAGTATCCTTTAACCCTTTTTGAAGTTTTTGTTGTATTGAGGCATCTTGGTAAAGATGTTGTAAACTTGGTTGTTTTTGGAAAGCCTCGTAAATATCTTGTAAGAACTCGGCACGGATGATGCAACCACCTCTCCAAATCTTCGCAATTTCGGCCATATTGAGCTCGTAGCCATATTCTTCAGAAGCTTTCCATAGCAAGTGCATTCCTTGGGCATAAGCCGATACCATCGCAAAATAAAATGCTTCTTCTAATTGAGCCTCAAAATCATTGTTCTGTGCAATACTCGCTGCTTTACCAAATGAATTTTCCAGTTCTACACGTAGGTCTTTCAATTTAGAAAGGTTTCTAGCTGCTACAGAAGCATCAATGGTATTCAAAGGAATTTCCACATCCATCGCAATCTGTGAAGTCCATTTACCTGTCCCTTTTGATTTTGCCTGGTCTTTGATTTCGTCTACCAATAGATTTCCTGTTTTTTCATCTTTAAATAAGAAAACATCTTTGGTGATTTCCATCAAGAAAGATTTCAAACGGCCATTATTCCATTTTTCAAATACTTGTTGTATCCGTTGATTATTATAACCTAAACCATTTTTAAGGATATCATAGGTTTCGGCCAACAACTGCATAATGGCATATTCAATACCGTTGTGGGTCATTTTAACAAAGTGTCCCGAAGCCCCAGGACCAATATAAGCTACACAAGGCTCGCCATTTACTTTGGCAGATACAGCCTCTAATAAATCTTTCACCACACCATAAGCTTCCTTATCGCCACCAGGCATTAAGCTAGGTCCAAAACGGGCACCTTCTTCACCGCCTGATATTCCCATTCCAAAAAAGTGAAAGCCTTGCTCTTTCAAAGCAATTGATCTTCTGGTGGTATCGGCATAATAAGAGTTTCCACTATCAATAATAATATCACCCTTACTTAACAGCGGCGTAATTTCGGCAATAACTTCATCCACAATTTTACCCGCAGGAACCAATAGGATAATGGTCTTGGGCGATTGTAGGCTGTTTACGAAATCTTCAATCTTGGCAAATCCTTTTAAGTGATGTGCTTTGCCTTCTTCGGCTAATAACTGCAACATTTTCTCGCTTTTATCATGTCCGGTTACCGAAAAACCATGGTCGGCCATGTTCAGCAGAAGGTTTCTGCCCATGGTTCCCAAACCAATCATGCCGAAACTGTAAGTGCTATCTGTAGTGTTCATGTATATGGTGTTTATTATTCTTGGCGTATTTAAAATGTAAAATTGATAAGCTTTGCTTTTTTATTTTGAATGATGCCTATGGGTGCTTTGGTTTCTATAGCAACAAAGTGTAAGGTATCTTTTTCTTTTAGTTGCCTTTTAAGCACTGCATAAATTTGAAGGCATTTCATCCAGTTGAGTGCTGAGGCTTCGTTTTTCCACAGTTGTGGATATAGAGAAATGGTGTTTCCATTAAATTCAATCAGCTTTTTTTCAAGCAATTCCTTTACGTTAGCTAAAATCTTAGCGGTTTGCTGCGCTTGACTGGCAGACACCGTAGTTTTCTTGTTGGCGTAAAACATGTCGCTAATTTACTAAGAATTAATGTTTATTCCTTTTGAAAATGATTTTTCGTAGCTGTAGTACCCCGTTGGTAAGGTGATGCTTCTTAGGGGTAAAAAATGGCAAACTTAAAACCGAAAGCAACGAAATACCCGCCGATGCACCTAAAGCACCACCATAACCATTAAAGAAACTACTGGTGTTGAGATAGATAATGGCAAATACCAAACCTGATATGGCCAATTTCACATAGCTGTCTGCTATCTTTTTTGAGGCCATTCCAATAAAAGACCCTCCAATAAATACTACCGGAATATTTTTAGTTAATTCTGTTGGCAATAGATTTGGGAAAATGTAAAGGAACGAAGCTACCAATAAGGATAGCAATGCAGATGACCTTACTGGACCTTGTTTCAGTTGATGGTTCACGTAAAACGTAAGCATGGCTGCAATAACTGAGGTAAGAACAAGGACGAATGCAATCATTTTTTAAATAAAAGAAAAAATATAAATGAAGTGATGGTTACTGCGGTAAAGGCTACTGTACCTAGCTTTCCACCCAAACCGTTAAATAAACTTTTGGAAACCAGTAATAAAACACCTGCAAAAAAAGAAGCTGCAAGTACAAAATAAACTGATGAGGCAATGGCAATGTTGGTCATCCCTATAAAAGCTCCGCAGTAAAAGGTAGCTGGCAGTTGTTTAAGGTAAGTAGATTGTTTATTCAATAGGGGTGTAAATGAACCTAAGGTACCTACAATACCCGCTGCGATTACCGGTCCAAGATGACAAACGTTATTAAGAAAGTAACAAGCCAGGGCACCTATGGGAATCCACAACACAATTAAAACGTGCTCATGTAAATTGGTACGATGGTGAATAGGCGCTTTTACATAAGAAACCAGCAGCAGGAGACTTAGGACAATAATTACAAAAGGTGTATAGGCATTCTGTAATTTTTCAATAAAAATGGCTGATAGAAATAGAAGTTGTATGATTAACGTAAGGATGATGGTAAATGTCCTGATCTTCTTTCTCGGCATTAAATAAACTTAAATCACATTAAACGGGAGCGGAATAGATGATAACCTTATTCAACATGCTTTTAACAGCATTTTTAAACACGGCGCAAAGGTATCACAAAAGCAACTAATTCAGAAATGTTTTTAGCTCATTACCATATTAATATTAACGATATTGTGCCAGTTGGAACAAATTTTGCGTTGTAATGACAGACCAAAACCTATTAGGCATGAAGCCATTACATTTCCTAACCATCTCTGCCTGCCTTGCATTTCTTACCGGATGCGCTGCTTCTCTTAAACAAGTGCAAAGAACGGACATGCTCCAACTGAACTCTATCAGCACTTTAAATGGTGTTTATGAGAATACGGGGATAACTAAAGGCAATGGCACTTACCATACTCTATGGTATCATTTGAACAGCATTGGGCAAACGGATACCATTTCATTAACAAACGCGACCATTACACTACTTGCCCTTGATAATGAAAAGATCAGAGCCACTTGGAAAGCCGATGGATACGCCTCCAAAACCATCGAAATCGAAGGAAAATTCAAAGACGGTTATTTTGTTTCTAATGCTAAACGTACAGCTATCCCAATACCCCTCATTTATGGAAAGTTTAAGAATATACAAATTCAGCTATCCTTAAATCAGGACAACAGCCTACATTTAGATCAGCTACATAATGAATGGGGATGGGTGTTTCTTTTTCTGGCCAATAACGATACCAGCACAACCAACAATTATAAAAAAATAGGAGAGCAGTAATATTTGTTCATCACTTGGATTTTTTTGTATCAATTTGATGCTGTTTCAACGTGGCCTCAATTTTAGCATTTAATATCTTTTCATCGCCATCAAAAGAATCCTCAAAAGCATTTCCTATTTTAAGGAGTTGGTTTTGTTTACCAATACGATAAATGCTGTAATAATTCTTCCCCGCAAAACTATAGCTCAATACTACTTTGTGTTTAGGGTAATAGGTTGGATTAGGCAATTCTTCAAAACCTTTAACCTTAACCAATTTCTTTGCCTTAGGATCGGTCAAGAACAAATAAAAAAGCTCATTGCTCCCTCTAGCGCCAGTACCTTTCATGATCAGAAAATCGGCTACGCCATCGCCATTAAAATCTGTTTTTTTAGCTTCCTGTCCGTATTGTATCGATAAGTTTTCTTTCCATATGGTAGTTTGGGCATTAGCTTTTTGATGGAAGAAACGAATTTCACAAGTTCGATCTTCAGGCTGTTTCCTATTACAATTGCCAATAGCCAGCACGTAACTACGGTCGTTAAAAGGGTAAAGGTATTTCCCATCCGTGGTTTGCTTGGGCTGTGCTTGTACTGGATTGAAAAAGCTTAGCCAGAGTGGTAGGGTAATTGAAAGCCAATGTTTTTGCATAACTGATAAATTTAAGGCTTAAATTGGGCCAAATAGTAGCTATAATTTTTGCTCATTGTTGACGTGTCTTTTTCTTCGGTGACAGCTTTAACAATAAAAGAGGTATCGTTTAACCATTTGATATCCTCAACTGCCCATTTCTTGGTATCATAACTTGCCTTAACGCTAATTAGCGTTTTGGGATTGGTTCGGCTACCTATTTTTAACACGCCAATAAAAGAGCTGTTTTTTTCGTAAACCCAATTATAAAAATAAACCAAGTATCGGTTATTAGGCGATGGGATGGGTAACTGCACCGCATCATCACCAACGGAAGCTATGGCATATTTCTTAGCATTTAAATGGTCAATAAGAATAAGGTCGCTAAAGCCAATATGCTCTGCCGTGTGATGGCTAAAAAGAGCATACATCTTCAATGAAGGGAAATACCCCGCATACTGATAACCTTTAAACTCTTCGGCTACGTTAGCATTCTCACGGTACTTCTTCAGGGCAAGCAATCCTTTTTTGGTTTGGATAAAGAAATTATTGTCGTTACCTAATAATTTAGGCTTCAATAGCATATTTCTTGCAGGAATGCTGTCGTACTTTGCCTTGGTGGTTTTCACAAAAGTAAGTTTAGGGGCTTTATCAAATTGATCTGCATAACCAACCGTAGTCACGTCGCTATTTTGGGCATAGCAGGAGCCACTGATCAATAAAAAAAGTAGATATGTTATTGTTTTCATCTTATTTTTCTCTGGAAGCTGTCAGGTAGTAGGCATCTTCACCAAGCCTGATTAAACCGTAAGAACCTTCGGTGGGGTAGTATTCCAAGGTTTGCTCTCTACATTGTCCATCAGTAGTTTTAGGATAGATGTTCTCCACCTTTATTTTCAAGGTATCATTATTGGTAAAGACATGGTAGTATTTAACGCCGTTCCAAAGCTCATTGGTATCAATAGCACACGTAGATTTTTCAGTTTTCTTAAAATAAATGAGTTTCACTGCGTGGCTATTTTCTGTTAACGGGATGATTTCCGTTGTTTTCGGGGCTTTGTTTCTATCCATTGCCGTTGTTTTGCCATCCAATATCCATGTAAACACTTTATCCGTATTGATAGACATTAACAAACCTTTATCAAAAACCAAGCTTTCTGTGGTTAAGTCCGATACTTTAAGGCTATCATTAAGCTTTCCATCTTTATCAATTCTAAAAATTTGATAAACTGGTGCTTTTTTACTGGAACTATGGTACGTTAGGCAAATGATAATTTCTTTTCGTTTAGGAAGATAATAGGGTTTTGCAGCTACGTATTCCCCTTTGGTATTTAACAATTGTTGGGTAAGATGGAGTTTTTCATAAGCTTGCTCTTCTATTTGCATAGCGGGTTGTTCAATTTTCTTTGCCCAATAGAAGCCAAGGACACTTAATACCACAGCGACCAAAATATAGGCCATAAATTTGAGGTTACCCTGCATTACATCAGGGGCTACGATATCGCCCGAACGGTACAAAAGAAATCGTACACCAACACCCATAATTACTGAACAAACCAAAATGTATAATAAATGGGACGACAAAAACTGCTTGATCAATACACCATAGGTATTAAAATCAGCAAATCTGGGCAGTTGTGTAATGCCATAAATTAACCAGGACAATAAAATAAGCACCACAAATGTTAACAAGCTTAATACAAGGGCATTGGGATAGACGACACCTTTGTTCATTAAATAGGCAGAAAAACCGACAAGTAGGGTACTGAGCGCAAAGACCACTGTGCAGCCTAGTAAAAAAAGTATAACGGTACCTAAACTTAGAAAATTGAGCGTTCGTCCGCCGAAGTAGTAGAAATAGGTAAATGCTAATAAAATGGCTGCAATCAATGCCGTTTTAAGATTTATACTCATATGTCATCAATAGTTTGGTAGGTTAATCACGTTAATTTTGTACAATTTTATGGCTATAACCGTGCCAATTAAACCTTTTTGGGATAAGGTCATTATTTTTTCAAGCTGATAACTAAGCGCTTAAATTAAACTTCATAAAATACGTTCACTTAAGTTTGTGGAATTGATTAGAGTTTGTACTTTTGCCCCCGGAGAGCTGGCAGAGTGGTCGAATGCGGCAGTCTTGAAAACTGTTGACTGTAATAGGTCCGGGGGTTCGAATCCCTCGCTCTCCGCTGAAAAGGGGATGATTTAAAAATCATCCCCTTTTTTATTTCATTCCTTTTAGTTGAAATTTAACTCGCTTTAAGCTCAAGATGAATATCAAGCGGTTCCAGTTCAAACAATTCTTCATCATAAAGATATTAAGTTAGAGGATGATGATTACATTTAATGTATTTCATTAGACACAGCCTACCTGTTCTTCCTTTGTTTTAGTTTCATTCTAATATGTTTTTCATTGTTTTCAATAGGTTTAACAAAGCACTTTAAACTTTATTTAACATTTTTTTAATCAAAGTTTGCAGAATTGATTAGAGTTTGTACTTTTGCGGCGGAGAGTTGGCAGAGTGGTCGAATGCGGCAGTCTTGAAAACTGTTGACTGTAATAGGTCCGGGGGTTCGAATCCCTCACTCTCCGCATCCTAAGTATTAAATTTCATCAACCCCATTTAATTTAAATGTTAAATGGGGTTTGTGTTTTAAACTACTTTAATTTTCACCATTTTTCTCCAAAAAATAATGTCTAAATCGTTGTTTTTAAAAATCAAAAAAAGTACAACGATTAACTAACAAATATTTGATTTTCAACTTGTTAATTATTATATTTATATATAAAGTATAATGTTAAAAATCATTTTCGTACCATGAATATTACAGGAATGCTCTTTATGCTTTAATTCATTTAGAATAGACGTGCTTTTTATTTAAGGAGTAGTTTTCTTTATATTAGTATATTATTAAAAACTAATATTAACGCTCAATGGCAAAGAAAACTAGAAAAGTATCATTTAGTACAGTAATTAGAAGAAAGTGGAACACAGGGGATGAAGAACCATTTTTAGAAATATCGGATACCGTGAAATTCGTCCTTTCTTTAAAGAAGAAAGAAAGACAATTCGATATGAAAGAGAATAAATTTTGTTTACTCCAAACAGGTAAATCAGAAAAGGATAAAGATGGAAATACTTTAATCTCTGGTTTTTTTAAAAGTGCAAGACATACATTTAGACCTAATTTAATAGATAGAAATACAGGAGAAGAAAGAAATAGTCCAAAAAGGCTTTCTGAAGGTGATATAGAAAAGACACATTATTCTTTTAAACTTACCAATAACGAAGTCTTTTTAGTCGTAGAGACTAATGGTAATGGTTTGTCTGTAAATCAGATAGTTGAGTATTTTGATAGGTTTACTAAAAAGTACTTAACAAGTAGAAGGCTCAAAAAGGGTTTTTCTTTAGGGTTCTATAAGATTGGTAGAAACGATTTCTTAAGTGAAATCAAATCTATGAAGAGAATAAAAATTGCAAAGGTTTACTTTGATAAAAAGCTATTAGGAAATAGTTGTTTGAATTTCTCAAATAGGACGACTAACCTACAAAGAGATTTAGAGTTGACAGTAAAAGCAAATAGAGAAGAAGATATTGCGGAGACAGCTATAGATTTTTATAACAAATTTTCAAACAAAAATAACAATAGTGTTTCTAAAGTTAGGATTGAAGGAAAGGATAAAAATGGTACAGATGTAGCGCTTGATACTGCCTTCATGGAGAAATCAGATAGTGTTGACGTCTCAATCAATCCGACAACTGGAGAAGTAGAAACCATCGAAATTATAACTGCTTTAAAAGCATTTACTAAGGGCTTAAACTAAATGTGGGTATTAGTTTTTTTCGAATATTTCAAAGTCACAAATAAACGCTCATTGTTTATCAATGCAGCTATTTCTGCTTTGGTTTGCCTAGGCATTTTTTGCGCACCATCAGAGAAAAATTTACTAAAATTTATAGAGCAGTTTATTAATAACTCTACAAGTGTTTTAAGCTTGTTGGTGGGCTTTACAGTTGCAATGTTTACTTTATTAATTACAGCATCAAATCCAAACATTGACGAGATTAAAACAACCAATACAGAGTTTGTATTATATACAAAACCTGTAAGCATTTTTAAAATGCTATTGATTAGAACTGTATATATCATTCTTATAGAAAGCATTTTATTGTTATTTAATTTGCTTTATCCATTTTTCTTTGAGCCATGTACAGAAGTGGGCAAAGTATTTTTTGGAATAGATGCTTTTGTTTTAACGCATATAATAATTGCAAACATAGATAATACCGTAAACTTATATTTCATATTAACAAAGAAGGATTAAGAAGTACCATAAAATAGAAATTAATGTCACAAGAAAAATTGTCTCTCTCAATTGTTGAAAGCCTTACAGAAAAAGAGCTTTATACTGTAGCCAAATTTTTCCTTAAAGAAGTTGAAGGAATAACTAATGTAATAGTGTGCAATGGCCCTTGGGATGCAGGAATAGATTTAACTACCATAAATTATGACTTTCAGATTCAAGCTACAGTTGAAGAGAAAAATTTTGAAAAAAAACTTTTCTCGGACATAGCTAAGGCCAAAGAGAATGTTGATAAATATAATTTAACAAAAAAGATTAAATATTTTTACTCTCATAGCTTATCTAACACCTTAATATTAAGGTATAGAAAAAAGGCAAAGGATGACTTTAATGTTTACTTAGACATAATCGAAGCAAATAGAATAGCTGAAATAGCATCAGAATATCGAGAAATCGGAAAGTTACTATACGACTTCTCAAAACTTGAAGATTTCCAAGGGGAAAGTAATTATTTTGACGATATAAAAGTCAAAGCTTATTATGATCTAATGTCATTTGGAAAAGTAACAGATATAAAATATAATATCATTAAATCCTTTGTATTAAACTACCTTTTTAATAACTCTGTAGTTTCAAAGGAAGATTTGTTAAATGAAACGAATCAACACTTTGACTCCAAAATGGACGAGTCTTATTTTGTCTCCGTCTTGAATAGACTTTCATCCGAGCAAAAAATCAAGTTAAAAAAAGAAGAGGTACATTTATTAGATAAAGAAAGAGAAAGAATCAGCACCGTATTACAAAACTATAAAATTGAAGAGGGGCTTTTGATAAGAGATATTTCAGAGGCACTTAAAAAGTACGGCATAGATGACTCTGTTGACCAAATAGTAAAGCAGCTAAGTGAACTATACGAAAGTACGTACTCTATAAATTTAAGTGAATTTACATACCGAGATTCTACAATTAGTGATGTCAAAACGGTAACTCTAAAACTGAAAGCACTCATTAATGAACTATCAGATGGCAATCTATTAGAAAATGATGTTGATGCCTTAATTAAACTTTTAATAAAGATAGCTGATTCTAGCGAAATACTTCCGAGAATAGCTGCAGGAGAAGTTTATTCAAAAGTTGCAGATCCCGATAGACTTGAGAGATACGTTCATCAAAATATTGACAATAAGACAGTCTTTTTAGATGCTAACGTTATTTTAAACCTCCTACTAGCGCATTATGAGCCCGACGTAGAATACAATAGTTACTTTTATACTATCGCAAATCAATTTTATAAGTTTTGTCAGAAAAATGAATTGATTTTAAAAACTATAAAAAGTTACTCAATGGAGGTTGCATCTGTTTTTAGAGAAGCCCTTTCTATTGTTCCTTTTACAAAACTCCCGACTTTTTCATCGTTAGGAGGCTCAAGCAATATTATTTATAAGTTTTTTCAGCATTTAAAAGACTTTAATCTATTACAAGACAGCGTCGATGATTTTGAAGGTTTTTTGCAACAATTTAAATTTACTTCGAAGACGAATCTAGATGATAATTTTAAATCTCAAATGGAATTTCTATTACGCTCAATGAATATAGAAATCGAAGAGATTAATAAATATGAATACGGTCAAACAGCGGAGATAATTAGGCAAGAAGTAAAAGCTAACAACAAAGTAAAGAGTAATTTTGCTGTTGTAAGTGATGCCATTATGTTTGAGAGATTAGGTGACTCTAATTCTGAGATTAACCCAGTAGATCCAATTTTTTGTACTTGGGATATTGTCCTTATGAAAACTAGGAAGGCTTATTTCGAAAAGTTTCCAGGATGTACAAGATGGTATATGTTTACACCTACTCGACTGATGGATCATATTTCTATGATGAATTTTCAAATAAAGCCGGGCATGGTATCAAATGAAATCTTAACTATTTTAGATCAAGGTTTTAGCTTTCAACAAATGACTCATACTCTTTTAGATTCGGTAGCTTCTGTGATAAATGCTGATAGTGCTGTAGGTTTAAAATATACAAATATGTTATCAGAAATTCGAGAAAAACAGATACTTGAAGTAGATGCAAAAATTGAGGTCGGCGCTGATGCTCATGTTGAAGTCCCTCCAATTGATGTAATCTTTAGAGAGTTATTTGAAAACTATATACTTAATAAGGAAAATAAATCTGAAGAATTTAAGAAACTATTTACCATAGAGGATTATTTTGAGGAGATAACGAGAATACTACAGAAGGAAAAAGATAACGTAATTGATGAAGGAAAAGCGAGTTCTGAATTAATCCCAAGCATTGACAAATTAATAGAAAAAGAGGCATCTAAAAATAAGGATTAGCTGTAAAAATGCCTTAATCGTTGTCTAAAAATCAACAAACAACACAAGCATCAATAAATCAATATGTTATAATTAAAGTTCGAATCCCTCACTCTCCGCGGAAGCAGCTTCATTTTTGGAGCTGCTTTTTTTGTATCCTAATAGCTATACTCAAGCTACTTTCTCTAATACATTTTAACAATCTACTTCTCTGTACATTAATAATTTAACCCATGATATTCTTCTATTTTTAAACAACAGAAGTTTTATGAAAGTAGGCGCTTTTTTGGTATATTGGTTATGACCAACAAAATCATTTTATGAAAAAATCTTTATTAACTCCAATCAAAAGAGCAATCTGTATTTTACTTATCGCTTTTGCACTCCCTAAAACCTTGTACAGCCAGTGGGTAAACGGACAGGCGGCAGATCTGGCTTTTGGACAAAACAGCCTTTCAGGTACCTCTCAGGGCAATGGTCTTAGTCAACTATTTGTACCCACAAGTATTGTGGTAAGCACTGTTACAGGAAAAGTATTTATAGCAGATTATGGAAATAATCGAATTTTGCGTTTTGGTAATCATGTGAGTTATACAAATGGTGATGCAGCTGAACTGGCAATCACAACCATAAGTGGAACTACTTTCCGGCCTTATGGATTGTACATTGATGCAAGTGATCGTTTGTGGATTTCGGATTCTAATAATAACAGGGTATTACGTGTAAGTAATGCCTCAACGCTCACCAATGCCGTTGCTGATATTGTATTAGGACAACCAAACATTAATGGCACAGGTAGTGGCACAGGACTAAATCAAATGTCCAATCCAAGTAGTGTTTTTGTGGACGAAGTACATCAAATGGTTTGGGTTACCGATTCATACAACCATAGGTTGTTAAGATTTGATAATGCCAATGCTTTAACAAATGGTGCTAGCGCAAGTGTGGTTATAGGTAACGCATTAGGAGGTGTTACTTCTAACGAATTTTCTTCTCCCGGCCAAAACTATGTTGATAAAAATGGTACTTTATGGATAGCTGATACAGGTAACAACAGGGTGCTACGCTTTTCAGGGGCACATACGCTTGTAAGTAATGCCAATGCCGATTTGGTGCTTGGGCAAACTAACTTTACGTCTGGCACTAGTCAAACAGCAAGCCAAACCTCATTAAACCAACCTGTGGGTGTTTATGGTGACAACGGAGGACGCTTGTATGTCAGTTGTAATGGACATAGTAGGGTATTGGTATTTGAAGATGCCGCTCAGTTAACCACTAATGCTCCTGCAAGTTTCGTTATTGGTAAAGCTGATTTTACGGGAGGAAGTGCTGCGTCAGCTAGTGCAAGATTGAACAACCCCTATCAAGTTTTTGTAGACAATTACCTATGGGTAGCAGATTTCACAAATAACAGGGCATTAAGATTTTCGCCAATCAATACCTTGCCTGTATCACTTAGCAGCTTTACCGTGGAGAGTAAAACTTCAGGAAAAATAATAGTGCAATGGGAAACGGCAAGCGAAATTAACAATTCGCATTTTATCATTGAAAGCTCAATGGATGGCAAGAATTTTACCAGGGTAGATAGGATTGAAACCAAAGCTCCAAACGGTAGCTCTACTGATTTAATCAAGTATAGTTATATCATTGATTTAACTATTCCTATCACCACTGCATTTGCGGGTTTGGGTTTGTTTAGTCTGCTCTTATTGCCGGTTTTTAGAAATAGAACTCAAAAAGTACTGATGGCCATATTTTTAGCTGGTGTCCTGATTTCATGTTCAAAACAGGAAATTACAGAAGAGATGGAGGAAAAAACAATATATATTAGACTCAGCCAGATAGATAAAAATGGCCAAGTTACTGTATTTGATATAAAATCTGTAAAGGTAGAAACCCAAAAGTAGTTTAGGTAAGTTTTTGCTTTTCTTAACAGATATGATAACCGCCCCAAAAGAGGCGGTTATTTTATAGACAACTGCTACTAGATATTGAAAACAAACCGATCTAAATCAAGCAACAAATAATTTATATGCTGATTGATTGTACGTGTGGCCGATTGCATTTGATTAAGCATTGCCGCCCTGTTGTGCAAATCTCCCGAACGGTATATTCCGCCGTCGTTAAAAATCACAGAGTTATTCGCTTTCTGCAGGTCGCCATCAAAATGATAGTGCAACCAACGTTGCTTCATATTGGCTATAATTGATTGATTTTCTGCATTGGTAAATTTTTCTTCTGAATACATATACCAAACAAATGGTGGAAAATTGGGCGACTGTAGCTTTCCCGTCCAAATATCGCGTAAAAGGTTTCTTTGATGGATGAACTCAACCTTTTTTCCCTTGGGGTTAAGGGTGGTAAACCCTAAACCGCCACCTATAATACCACCGCCTATATTAATGGCATTTCCCCAACCTTGGTTAGTAATTATTCCACTAGCAATAGATGTTGCCGCTCCAGCTATAATGGAATAAAGGATCATTTTATTGTTTCTGGAACTATTGATATTATCTACATAATTGGCCATTTGCGATACTCTTTCTCCTTCGCAGTCAAATTCAGCAGCAACGGCATCCAACTCGGTTAAAGCAATGGTAATTTTGCTATTAATGAAATTCTTCATCTGTAATACCTTGATCTTGGCATGAGTAGAAGTGTCTTTCTTTAATTTGATAATGGCTTCTACTTCGTCCAAAGCTTCAAGCGCATTAAGAATAAGTATACTACGATCAGTAAAACTTTTCCTCAATTGTTGGTTGGCCACCAATATCGAATCATAGTTGTGCGAAGGGATCTTTGTAGCGTAATTATATTTTGATGGTGCTTTGCAATAACTATCGCGTAAAGTGAGGATATTTTGCTGTACGATCTGGTTCTTTTTTGAAACGCACGAAGAAAATAACACCCCAAAAAATAAGAAATAAAAGCACTTTTTCGTCATCATGTAGCTGGTTAACAAAACAAATGTAATATAATAAAGAAATGTATTGCATCGAAACCTTTAGGCAGTATCATACTTGCTAAACTAAGCAAGTTTCGGATTTTCCTTCCTTAGTGTCTCAACTACTTTTGCATCCAATAGAAATCAGATTATGGAAAGTATAGAAACACGGTTAGCCAATCAAAACTGGAAAGAGATTATCAACGAACTACACCACAAAGGTTTTGTAATTGTACGTAATGTGCTAAACCAAAGAGAGTGTGATACATTGGTTGCTGCATATAACGATGATAATACCTATCGGAAAACCATTAACATGGAGCGTTATCGTTTTGGGCAGGGTGAGTATAAGTATTTTCAATATCCATTGCCACCGTTGATCACCACGCTACGCGAAAAAGTGTATGCAGCAATAGTACCTGTAGCCAATCAGTGGATGCAGGAGCTGGGCATTAGTAAAAGATTTCCTGAAACCCATCAGGAAATGAAAGCACTTTGTAGAGAGCATCAACAGGAAAAGCCAACCATTCTTATCCTTAAATATAGTGAAGGTGGTTTCAACACCCTGCATCAAGACCTTTATGGAGAAATCTATTTCCCTATGCAAATGGTTTTCATGCTTGATCAAATTGACCAAGATTATACTGGTGGTGAATTTGTACTCACCGAACAAATACCCCGGGCACAATCTAAGGCCAATGTACTGAAACCCAATTGTGGCGATATGATAATTTTTACTACTCAATTTCGTTCGGCAAAAGGCAGCAAGGGCTTTTATCGCGTCAACATGAAACATGGTGTAAGTCCAATTCATAGCGGCAACAGGCACAGCTTAGGTATTATTTTTCACGATGCCCTCAGTTAACCAAATAGGAAGGTGGTAATGATCAGACATATTGACTTGGGAAATACCAAAGAGGAGAGAAGAAGAAACCTAGCTTCCTTGATCCGAAAGGGGCTGGTTTCCTTAGGAGGTTATCGTAAAGGCAAAATATATGGGCTGCTTAACTGCCCATCAGGTAAAAGGATGAAAACTGAAAATAGGGTATTTTTTAAAGATGAATGGACGGCTTTGGCCAATGGTTATAGACCTTGTGGCCATTGCTTAGCTCAAAAATATAAGGCTTGGAAAAATATGCACAAGGTTACTAGATAATGTTTTCCTATAGGCGTTGATAGCTAAGGTGGACCATGCCCATTTCAAATGGTTCTGCAGAAATAAGTTTCCAATTGCTTTGACCAATGTTTGGGATAAAACTTCGACCTGATCCTAATATTGTAGGACAAACAAAAAGACTTAATTCGTCAACCAGCTCCTTAGCCAGTAGCTCCTGTGCAATACTTATACTGCCCCAAACCACTATATTGCCGCTTTCCTCATTTTTTAGGTTGCTTACTATAGCCGCAGTGTCGCCTTTCATAATATGTGCTTTAGGCCAGTTGCCCCAATCGGCAGTGCTAAGGGTATTTGAAAGCACTACTTTATTCAACCCGTTCAATGAGTCCGCAATCAAATCGTTAGCGCTCTGTTCCGTTGGCCAATAGCCTACAAACAGTTCATAGGTTTTTCTTCCAATGAGCATGGTATCTACTTGGTTAATAAAAGCTAGCTGATGCGCATCGTATTTTTCCATAGGCTGGCTATAGGACGTAAAAAAATCCAATTCCCCATTGGCATCTTCTACATATCCGTCCATGGATAACCACTCTTGTACAATTATCTTTCTCATGATATTTATCGGTTTCTATCCGGCATCCTAAAATTACAAAATACAATTTTATTAGGCTAATGTATTACTGATAATCAGAAGCATACACTAAATTACTTCTTGTTAATTTCAAGAAGTTTTGTATTTTAGGGATCACAGAGAAGATCGCTGCTACCTATTTACCGCTACTGCCTAGAATCTAATTATACCTTCATCTGCCACTAAGATTATCTAACTAAAAAACAATGTACTATGAAACACACCCTAACAAAATTTACCGTTGATCACATGCTTAACGTTACTGGAGAAGACATTTCTATTGTAAACCTATTTTATGGTAATGAAAACGGCTTTGAAATTCCCATCCCCATCACTATTCCTTACGATATAATGCTGGATTTTATAAAGATGAAGAATGAGGAAGCTTATAATTATCTTAAAGCAATCCGTTCGAGCATAAGTGGTGATGGACCGATGCACAGCAAGGTATTTGAAATTATTGATGAGGAAGGCTTTGATTTGGGCCCCTATGCTCTAGGTTTTTTTAACGCCCTGGGACCAGAGCTGGTTAACAAACATGCCAAAAAGATTGAGGAAACCCTGCCCATTCATAACATTGATGACTTAATGGCTAGCTTTAATGCGTTCCATGAAATGGAAGCCGAGTATCAAATTAAAATGGATGAATTTAAAGAAGTGGCGGAGCAAGCCCTCCATGAACTAACACTCAAATATTTTCCCGAGCTTTTTGAAAAAGGCGCTCCGTATATTGAAGCTTACGAAGAACTTTTAGATCTAACTACCCTAAATTTTATGGGCGAGATAGATAAATTGATGAGAGATGAGCAGTGATATATCGCTAAAATTTTTATCCAAAAATTCGGGATGCAAAATGCATCCCGAACCGCTAATAGCCCATACTACAAAGGCAATTCACCTTGATCATTAGCGCCGCTATTATTACGACGATTTAATAGCGCAAGATAATTATTGATGTTTTGGTTGATTTGGTTAACTGTAGTTGCCCATGGATCCGTACCTTCATTAATGTCCAAATAAGAATTTAGCCGGGTTCTTAACTTATAATAAGCTTCATTACCTTCTAAACGTAGTGCCTTTAACTTGTCGCCAGATGCTCCAGCAAGCTGGTCATTTCTTTTACTATAAGTCTCACTAAATTCATTATTGGCTTGTTCCATTTCCGTTTGCCAACTCAATAGCTGTAGTGTTGTTATTGCTTCTTTTAGATCGGGTTTGGTTTTCCAATCGTTAACAATATTACGCAGTACGGTAGTTTCACTTAAATAATTGTCTTTGGCAATGCCTGTTCCAAACAGGCTAAGATGGGCTTCCAAAGTCTTTGCATAATTGCTCACCGTTAAATCGGCACTATAGGTAAGTGCTTGTATAATTAAGGTAACTCCATTAATAGCCTTATCCCTACGGGCATCAAGGTTTTCAATTTCCTTGGTCACCATACTACCTTGGCTCACCTTAAATAAACTCTCTATTTCATTGGCTTTACTATGTAAAGCATCATACAACGCCTTTACTTCTAACGCCTCGGGATTATTATTGGATACTACCTTGAGCACATCCGTAAAAAACTGAATATATTCACTGTTTCTAAGTGTTTGTAACTTGATACTGTTAATCATAGCTTGGTGATTTAATGTGTATAAAATATTTTTTTGATTTTTTTGGATGATTTGTTCCCGCTCTGTAGCGGGAGGCTTTTATCCTTTGGATAATTTGCTCACGATCTATAGCGACAGAGTTTCATCCAATGGATAATTTGCTCGTCGCTATAGCGGAGGCTTTCATCCATTGGATAATTTGTTCCCGATCTATAGCGGCAAGTTTTCATCCTGATTTTACTTTTTTTGATCAAATCTGCCCATTTCGTCCAGATTTAATACTTGTTGATTTTCATTCATTTTTTATCCATAGGCATTAATTTAAAAGGTTAAATTGAAGAGGGTTAATATCCTTACCAATAGCCACAACATTTGGGCTAGGATAGTGGGTTAAACTAAAAGTATAGGAAGGACCCAAAGGCTGGGCTATGCGCAGTTTTTCCATAGGTAGAACACAGGGTTAGCTAGCGCTAATATATTAACCAAACATCTCAAAAACAAAATGTTACAGCATAAATTTTCATTTCACAACCTATCTGTTTAACGCGTTGAGAAATCACAAAAATTAGGAATATTGTTACTGTAAAATCAGTAAAAAATTAGAAAACATTGCAAGTTTACCCCCTGAAGTTTTAGCAGGCATATTTGGTTTGGTCGGTTTGACAATAATTACCTTTTTTTCCAGCGCAAAATAATCCGCTGATTGCCTTTGGCCTTAAACTGAAATCTTTTTGCGTTGAGAGGCTGCATAATTAAGGCCTCTCCGTTTTTAACAGTAGCACTAAAATCATATAAGGCATTTTTTTCTGTTTGTATGACCACCGTACAATCCAGCAGTTACTGCCACCAATTTTAAATTCAGAGGGGGGGGGGTAAATATTCTTTAACGAACCTTAAAGCATCAACCCAGCTAGGTTATTCGCCTAACAAATGAAGAATGTGTGTATTTCCCTGCTGGTTGGCCAGGTCGAGCGCCCGCATTCCTACAGCATTGCAAATTTGGGTATCGGCACCATTTAACAATAATAGTTTAACCAGATCCTGATCATTGGCCATTACGGCTAACATTAATGCCGTAGTGCCGTCGGCACGTTGCAAGTTGATAGCAGCTCCGCTGGCAATAAGTAGTTCTGCAATGTTGGCATTACCTCGTAAAACCGCCCACATTAGGGCCGTATTTCCTTCATTGTCCACGGCATCCAAATCCACACCTTTAGCTAATAGTATTTTCGCTACCTCATATTCTTCATATTTAACCGCTAAAATTAGAGCCGTATCTCCTTTGGTATCCTTTTGGTTAAAATCAAGCTCGCCTAATTCCTCTAATACTTGCATATTGCCTGTTCTAGCCGCATGCATCAACATTTCTATTTCAAGCTCCATTGTTTTCTTTATGATTCAGTTCGCAGCTGTACAATCAGACTACTACCTTTAAACAACAAAGCGTACACTTGGTTTTCAATAGCTTTTAATCAATTATTTGTCTGCCCTGTACATATAGCGCTCGTATTTTGCCTTAAATACAGAAATGATATACCTAAACTAAAGTGGAAAATACGCGTTCCTAAGGTTTTGACTTGTTTGCAACTACTGATCTTAAACTTTTTTGGTTAGCTAAATGTTAAACCATATGCAAATTAAGCCTAATCAAAAGCCCATGGGACTAGATAAATATGTACAGAAACGTGATTTCACCAAAACTGCCGAGCCCAAATCGGGAAAGAGTAGCGATAAAAGCAGACTGATTTTTGTAGTCCAAAAGCATGATGCTTCACGTTTACATTATGACTTTCGTTTGGAAATGGATGGCGTATTGAAAAGTTGGGCTGTACCTAAAGGTCCAAGTTTAGATCCTAAAACCAAGCGACTGGCCATGATGGTTGAAGACCATCCTTTTGACTACAGGAATTTTGAAGGCATTATTCCTCAAGGTGAATACGGCGGCGGTACCGTAATTGTGTGGGATCAAGGTTGGTATGAACCCGAAGAGCCTACAAAAGGCAAAAAGGCGCAAGAAAAACATTTGCTTTCCCAATTAAAAGCTGGTTCGCTCAAAATTAGGCTCCACGGCGAAAAACTAAACGGTGAATTTGCTTTGGTACGCACCAATGGAATGGGTGAAAATTCATGGTTGCTCATTAAACATGACGATGATCATGCAGCCAAAAAAGACGTCACCAAATTAGACGCCTCTGTCATTTCTGGTAAAACCATTAAAGAAATGGGGAAAACCGCCTCAAAGGTATGGACCAGTAAAGGCGAGCAGAAAATAGCGGCCAAGCAACCCAAAGCCTCCAAAAGTGGAAGCAAAAAAGAAGATACAGTCGTTGCAGAAACAGAAGTGGGTACCGCATCCATCAAATTAGACAGTGCTAAGCTGCTAAAATCGGCTGCCAAATCAGCCATCCCCAAAAATATTAAACCCATGCTGGCTACCTTGGTTGATGAACCCTTTGACAACGAAGATTGGCAATATGAAGTGAAATGGGATGGCTACAGAGCTTTGGCTTTCATCAATAAAGGCAAGGTTGAGCTTCAATCCCGAAATAATAAATCCTTTAACGACCGTTTTTATCCCATTTATCAAATTCTGCAAAGCTGGAAACTGAATGCCGTAATTGATGGTGAAATCCTAGTCCTCAATGAAAAAGGCATCTCTAATTTTGGCACTTTGCAAAATTGGCGTAGTGAAGCCGATGGTGAATTGGTATTCTACGTTTTCGATATGATTTGGTATGAGGGCAAGAACCTTACGGGATTAAGCTTGGTAGAAAGACAGGCCATTTTAAACGAAGTGCTGCCTACAGATGACGATAGGGTTCGAATTTCGAAAGTGTTTGATGCCAGCGGTACCGATTTTTTCACGGCCGCCCAACGCATTGGATTAGAAGGAATCATGGCCAAGCGCAAATCGAGCACCTATACGGTTAATAGACGCACCAAAGAATGGTTGAAAATTAAGATATCCAAACGCCAGGAAGTGATCATTGCCGGATTTACGCGTAATGAAGATACTTCAAAACTATTCAGCTCACTAATTTTAGCCGTTTGGGAAAAGGGACAACTTAGCTACGTTGGTAAAGTGGGCACTGGATTCTCAGATACAGACCAAAAGAAAATGATGGCGCAGTTTAAGCCTTACATTACCGACAAAAGTCCATTTGCCATTGCTCCAGATATCAATAAGCTTTCCCGTTTCCAACACCGACAACTGAATGCCAAAGCCACTTGGATGAAGCCAGAATTGGTAGCCGAGGTGGCCTTTACAGAAATTACAGACGATGGGGTTTTTCGCCATCCCTCGTTTCAGGGCATGCGTAGTGACAAAGACGCAAAGGAAGTAATCCGTGAAAATGCGGTAAGTACCGAGCAGCTTGTGGAAAACGAAGCGGTAGATAAGCATAGCAAAAAAGTGGAAGCAAAAAAAATAGACCACGAACTAGTGCGACCACCCAAGGAAACTATTCCAAAAACCTTACTCAACCCCAAAGAACAAACTCAAGTAAGAAAGGTCAACGGCAAGGAACTCAAATTCAACAATCTTTCTAAACTTTATTGGCCTGAGGACGGTGTAAGCAAACGAGACCTATTCAATTATTATTACGCCATGGCTGATTATATTTTGCCTTACCTTAAAGATAGGCCCTTGTCCCTTAACCGCTTCCCAGGAGGCATTCATGGCAAAAGTTTTTATCAAAAAGATGTAAAAGGCAAAGCGCCAGATTGGGCTAAAACCTTTCCATATACCACCAGCGATGGCGAAGCCAAGGAATATTTGGTTGGCGACGACACCGCTACGCTGTTGTGGACAGCTTCCTTAGGTTGCATAGAAATGAATCCTTGGTTCTCCAGGATACAATCGCCAGACCACCCAGATTATTGTGTAATTGACCTAGATCCCGACAAACACCATTTCGATAAAGTGATAGAAGCGGCCAACGTAACCAAAGAAGTATTAGATGCCATTGAAATACCCGCTTATGTAAAAACATCAGGCTCTACTGGTATTCATATTTACATTCCTTTAGGCGGTAAATATGATTACGGCCAAAGTCAGCTTTTCGCCAAAATCATTGTGAGTATAGTGAATAAGCAAATTCCACGATTTACCACTTTAGAACGAATGATTTCGGAACGAAAGGGCAAAATGTATCTCGATTTCTTACAGAACCGACCTGGTGCTACCATTGCAGGCCCATATTCCTTGAGGCCAAAACCAGGTGCTACAGTATCCATGCCCTTAGAATGGGACGAACTTAAGCCCGGCTTACAAATGAAAGACTTTACCATTTTCAATGCCTTTGAAAGGGTGAGGGAGAAGGGCGACATTTTTAAAGGCGTATTGGGAAAAGGCATCGACTTAGAAAGTGCCATATTAAAAGCAAAAGAAATTTATCCTTAAATAATCTGAAGATGATATAGTTAGTATTTTATATTTATTTGCCAGTTTCCATATGCGGTGCATCTACTGGTTTCGACCCTGGTAAGCCTTTTTGTCGGAGGTAAATGGAACGAAATACAATGCCTAATACCGATAGGAACTCACTTTGCCAATTCTGGAACGTCTCGAACCAAAAACGAGGCTCCATTAAAAAGTCGCTAAGACTAATAATGGCTGATGTTTAATCAAATTTTCGGCATTTTCATCTGTCCAACTGCCATAAAAATGCACACCCCAACTGATCAAAAAAGTAATGCAAATGCAATGGATAGTGAATTGCTATACAGCTTTAAAATCCATCCCCCCCCTTTTTTACAGGCCAAGGCGAATATTTTAAATATGCAGCCACAGTATATTGTGGCTGCATTAAAATGTACTATGCAGTAACATTGGCTTCTGACATTGCAATATCAGTGAGTTTAACATCTGTTTCCTTTTCCTGTGCAAGCGTCATCTCCAATAACTCCTGTGCTTCGGTATGTTCCATCAACGAAGCGTAGGTAACCAAACAGCCATAGCTGGCAATTTCGTAATGCTCTACTTTTTGTGCTGCAGAAATTAAGGCGGCGTCCAATGCTGGATCTCCCTCAAATTCTTCGATAATTTCTTCGGCTTCCTCTAATAAACCTTCCATGGCTTTACATTTTTTGGCTCTAGCGCTCATGCCCAAGCTTTCAAACACTTGTTTTAATCGTTCAATTTGTTCTTCAGTTTCTGCACGATGGGTCATGAAAGCATCTTTCAAAGTAGTGCTATTGGCACTGTCGGCCATTTTTTTCAAGCCTTTCAATAATTGCTTTTCTGCACCTAAAATATCTTTTAGCTCATCTACGAAAAGTTCATGTAAATGCCCATTAGGCATATCGGTGTTTTGCTTTTTCATGTTGTTAAATTTTAAGTTTCCATTTAAAAAAGCATCATCAAATCCCAATTGTTTATTTATCGTTCAAATCAGGTAGTTGCCCTAGTTCATTGAGATTTCTACCCGCATACCCCTGCGTATTTTACTTGCGATTGGCAAAACCAAAGTTGGTCGTATTATACAGTATTAAATGGTATATCTACGCTCTTTCGAGATATGAAATACTGGTTTTGATGTAAACTAAAACTTTTAGATAGCGTAACCGCTTAATCCTTACCCGGTAGGATATTCCTATCGTTAAACCTTTAAGAAAGATAACATGAACTATCAAGAAAATGAGCAAGGAAGAGGTGGACAAGGTTCATCTCAGCAAAACCCAAACCAAGGCGGTGAAAATCAAAACAGGAACACCGAAAGCATGCCTGAAAATAGAGGAAATGAACAAAACCAGTCGCAAGGAGCGCTCAATGATGAGGAAGAAGATCTGAATGTAGACGTTACCAATCAGAATGACCAAAACCAAACGGGTACGAGCCAATACGACGAGGAAGAGCAACAGGGTAACGACCAAGACGGATGGGAAGAGAATACCGACAATAAAGGAAACGATGAGGACCTTGATGAAGATGAACGAGACAGCACTATGATTTAGCCCTTTCCATAAAACCCCATTCGAAATGGGATTTTATTTTTAAGCATACAGTAATCTTGAGAAAAGTAACATTAGAGGACATCATAAGCCATCAATTGCCGTTAACTGAAGCAGCAAAAGGTTATGAACTTTTCGATGAGAAGAAAGATGATTGCGTAAAAGTGGTCCTTAAACCTTAATCCAAATAAGTGGTCACCTTTTACGGTAGACCACTTTTAAAACCAACATCGCTAAATCCATTGCCAACGAAAAAGCATTGGTAATCATAATGGGCCAATCCTTTAGCAGGATACCATACCAACACCAAGTAGCATTTCCTGCGGCTAAAATAACAAACATTAAAGGCGAAACGTGTTCCACCTTTTTGGTACGAAGCACTTTCACAATTTGAGGTGTGGCAGATATGGCAGTAAGACTGCCCGCTAAAACGCCGATAAATAGTTGTTTTTCCATGGTTTTGATTAACATCCTTAACAAGTGGTTGTTTGAAACTTAGGTACATACAGGTATATCTACCTACAATTCGGTTCTAAATACCTGAACTTTTTCCTGCGCAAACTTTTAGGAACTTAAAACGATATGTTTTTAAATATTTACCGATACCGTTTGCCAAAGAAAACAGACTAATACCAAAAATTAACGAGATGCCTTACAGAGAAGAAAATTTAATGAAAGTTGCTGCTTTTGCTGCAGATGCGCACGCTGGACAAAGACGTAAATATGTGAATGAACCATATATAGAGCACCCCGTAAGAGTGATGTACACTTGTATGAGCCAAAATATGGCACTGCCCACACTTTGTGCAGCACTTTTGCATGATGTGCTTGAAGACACCAAGGTCACTGAAGACGAATTAATGATTTTCCTTAGAAGTTTATTTAACCATGGCGAAGCAAGTGAAATCCTAAGTTTGGTTTTGCAGCTTACCGATATTTATACCAACAAGAACTACCCTTATTGGAACCGTCGTTTAAGGAAGGCGGCTGAATTGGAACGCTTAAAAACAGCTTCTCCAGAAGCCCAAAGCATTAAGTATGCCGATATTTTAGATAACGTAGACGCTATTGTGGAGGAAGATGAAAGCTTTGCCAAAGTATTGCTTGGAGAATATCAACAGCAGTTAAAAGGCTTGGTAAAGGGCAATTCGATACTTAGAGAACAAGCTCTCTTAAAAATAACCGAAAATCTATCCAAGCTCAGTAAGTTTCAGAAAAACATCAAATAACGCACATTCAAATTTTGACGAATATGGAAAGGAAAGAAAAATTTGGGGACGAACATATTCCCCGTCAAGAAATTGATAAGCAAATGGATGCAGAGGAAGCGCGTTCTTTCAATAACGAAGTCGATGCCATCGAGTTTTTCGAATTGGTAAAACACCGATTGCTTGATGTTAACCATTGGTCTTTGTTTGCAGGCAACGCGATGTCAGCTTTTCAATTGACCAATGCCTTTGGCAACCCTGTGGAACGTTTGGCACAGGAGGGCGATTACATTAAAATTGACATTCCAGGTCCAAGTTCAAGTGTAGGAAAGGGTTATGATTGGGTATGGATAGAAACCATCATTCATAACGAAGAAGAGGGGATGGAAGCATTAACGTTAAGAGCAAGACCAACATCCAACCCACTTGCCAAAAGCAACGATACTGCGCATTTTTTAACTGAGCAAGCCACCTCAACCTTTCAAGTTAAGCGTATTGGAAAGCACATCTATGCAGAAGAGCATGGCAGAAACGAGCAGGCAAATACCTATACCAACGATACACTCGACAACATTAGAAACATGGCTGTGGGTTGGATGGCTATGCTTGGGCTTTCCTATCCGCAATGGAAGTCGTTAATAAAAGGCTTATTGGCTTAATTTTCTTACCCGTTATTTAACTTTAAACAAGCCTATAGTATAATCCAATAGTTTTGAACTACCTCGTTCCCCATGACCCGGAACCACTATCTTCACGTTTGGATATTCCTTTTTAACCTTTTCTACCGTATTTGACCAAGCTTCCACGTTAGCATCGCCTAAATAACCTTTGGTCGCATCAAGCTCTTTGATCAAACAACCGCCAAACATGATATCCTCGCTAGGAAAATAACCTACCACGTTATCTCTGGTGTGGCCTTCGCCAAAGAATTTAGCCGTAATGGTTTCCTTGCCTAATTTAAGCACTAATGAATCTTTAAAGCCATTTTCAGGAACAGCGAAGCCTTTTTCTTTAGCAAAGGTGATGGTTTTAAAATTGGCATAGGAGGGAATGTTATGCCGATGAAAGGCCTTCAATCCGCCTAAACAATCATCATGAAAATGGGTAGGAATAATGGCCTTTATCTTAAAATGAAGTTGATCAGTAAACCATTTGATCAGTTCTTCCGAACTCTTGTCGTTGGTAGGCGTATCAAATATAATGGCCTCCTTCTGATTGCTCACTAATAAACCGTTGCAAGAAGGCACCTTTCCAAAATCCTGAGTTTGTAGATATGAAACATGCTCATAGGCATTCTTGGAAATTTGGGTAATGATCAAATCATCAGATTGATAAACTACTTTAACCTTAAATTGCTCATTTTTCTGGGCATTAACCGTATAAATACTTAAGGAGAACAATAGAAGTAAAAATATTTTGATTGCTTTCATTTGTCTAGTTATTGGAATCAGAAGGTTTGCTTTTAAACAGGTTGAAATTTGGTCTGATGATCTTTACACTCCGTTTAGAGAGGTCTACACTGGCATTAAGTTCAAAACCAATCAACAAAATCAACGAGTTGAGGTAAAGCCAAATCATCACGACCATTAAGGTACCAATGGAACCGTAAAGTTTATTATAAGCACTAAAATTATTGATATAGAACGAAAATCCCCAAATGGTTAGAAAGGCCAAAATAGTAGCCAACCAAGAACCTGCACTAAAGAATTTCCATTTTTTGGCGTGTGCTGGGCCATAACGATAAAGGATAGAAACGTTGATAAAATATAAAATGCCCAAAAGTGCCCAACGGGTAAATCTGATCAGATAAATGGTTAAGTTGCCTTTATATGCTATCTCTTCTTTTAAATAGTTGATGGTAATTTCTCCCAAGGCCATAGCAGCAATACAAATGATCATGGATAGCACCAAAACGACCGTTAAAACCAAGGCCACTAATCTACGTTTCAACAGCGTACGTGTTTCTACAATTAGCGAGGACTTGTTAAAAGCCATCATTAAGTTGTGCACACCGTTGGTAGCGAAAAACAGGGATAAAACAAAACCTATAGAAAGTAAGCTACCGTTCTGAATGTTCACAATATCGTTAATGGTTGCCTCAAAAGCTAAAAACGCATTATTAGGCAGCACTAAAGCCAAAAGAGACATTAACTGTTCCTGAAAACCAATTCGTTTAGGGATATAAGGAATTAGGGTAAACAGAAAGATGATACCGGGGAAGATAGCCAGCATAAAGTTATAGGCCAATGAAGAAGCTTTATTAACCAATGTATCTTTACCAACTTCACGAAAAAAGAAAGTAGCAACCGTATAAATAGGCAAGGGGCTAAACCCTGGAAGCACACAAACTTTAGTCCACTCTATAAACCTAGCGTAGGGCTTAAATTTCAAGAGTTGTTTATGTAGCCAATTCATCTTTAAGGGTTAACTGTTTAATGTTGTTGCTTGGTTAACCGCTAAATCGGTTAATTGTTTAATCGATTACTAAACTAATGTATCTGCAAATAAATCGTAATCCCTGCCTACCGTAGGTAGGTAAAATCGTAAATCAAAAATACTGTCTTACGTTTTTCATGAACTTCTCCGGTGGATGACAAGGTCTACGTGTTTCCCTATCTACAAAAACCAAAGTAGTTTTCCCAATATTGATCAACTCCTTCGCTTCATTGTATATTTCGTATTCTACATGTAAACGCACTGTTGGCAGCTCACGCACAATAGATTTAATGGTCAGCACTTGATTATATAAGGCTGGCTTTAAATATTTAGATTGTAGTTCCAATATGGGCAACATCACACCATCAGCTTCCATTGAGGCATAGGTCATTCCTGAACAAGCTTCAAAACACTCAGTACGGGCTATTTCATAATATTGAGCGTAGTTACCGTGGTATACTACACCCATCTGGTCAGTTTCGGCGTATCTAACTTTAACTTGAGTTTCGTAAGTGAACATTATCTATAAATATTTCGCTGATTTAGGGCTTCTCTATACTTTTTAGCGTTAATGTTATGCTCTTGAACGGTAGCAGCAAAATTGTGGTAGCCAGAAAAATCTTCTTTGGCGCACATGTATAAATAGTTATTGTTCTCTTTATTTAAAACCGCATCAATGGCATTGATACTAGGCATATTGATAGGGCCTGGAGGCAGACCAACGTATTTATAAGTGTTGTAACGAGAATCAACCCCTAATAAAGCACCTGTAACACGTTTAACCGTAAAATCGCCATTAGCAAAAATCACGGTAGGATCAGCTTGTAGTAACATTCCTTTTTTCAAACGATTAAGGTAAAGTCCTGCAATGGTTGGCATTTCTTTATCATAAAGTGCCTCTGCGTCTACAATAGAAGCTAAAATAGTCACCTTAATAGGATCTAGGTTAAGCGCAGCAGCCTTTTGTCTGCGTTCATCGTTCCAAAACTTAAGGTATTCGGCATTCATTTTCTCAAAGAAATCTTCTCTCGAAGTGTTCCAATACATTTCATAAGTGTTGGGAATAAACATGGTGTATACATTTTCAGTATTGAAACCATATTTTTCTACAAAAGCAGCCGAGTCTAATAAGCGCATAAAAGCAACCGAATCTGGCTCCAAGTTTTTAGCCAAAAGACTTGCTAATCCTTCAACTTTTCTAATATTTTGGAACTTTAGTTTTACAGCTTCTTGGTTACCAGCCTTTAACATATTGATCAAAGTACGGTTATTCATACCTTCTTTTAAACGATATTTACCTGGCTTTAATGGTCCTTGAAGGTTCATCCGTTCAGCAGCTTGCCAAAAGGTGCCTATATCTTTCAGAACATCTTTGTAACGAAGATCGGTCACCAAATCTTCAAATACGTAACCGGTTTTTACGTATAGATATTTTTCTTTAGCGGTAACGTTAGGGGCAAAGTAGGTGTTATAGAATTTTAGGGCGAAATAACCACCAATAACTACGACAACTGCTAAAACGCCAATGATTATTTTAAAATTTTTCTTTTTAGGCTTATCTGTGCTCATGGGTCTAAGGTTTTTTATTTGAAAGTGTTAAGTTAATAGGAGTTCCAATGCGTACTTTGGTAACGCTATCGGTAGGTAAAGGAAATTGGCTAACAATGATCGCATTTGCAGTATCGGTAATGGTTCCTTCATAGCTAATGGTACCTATGGTCAGCATGGCGCCTTTCAGGGAGAATTTAGCTTCATCTAAAGCCAATCCCATCAAGTTGGGCAGTTCTACTTCTTCATTGCCGCGACCATCGCCAAGTACAAAGCTAATTCTCGAACCTTTTGGCAAGCTTTCGCCTGGTCTAATAGGCTGTCCGCCAAATAAAGCTTCCAATACCACATCTTTAGCTACATCAGGCTTATAAGTGGTATCACCTAGTTTTAAGCCATAACTTTCAATGATAGATTTGGCTTCGCGTAGCGATTTAGTCTCCACATCAGGGAACCTTACATTTGGTGCATTGTTGGTATTAATGGTCAAATAAATGGTCCTATTGTCCTTTACAAAAGTTTCAGGATCTGGATCTTGATCGGTTACAATGCCAGGAGGCTGGTCCATCACATATACCGAGTCGATTTCGTACCGTAGGCCAAGCCCTTCAAGCTTGCTAATGGCATCTTCAATTTTAAGTCCTTTTAATGAGGGTACGTTTAAACCTTCGCCATGTTTAGTATAGTAACGTAAGCTAAAGAAAGCTATCAATAACAAACCAAAAAAGGTACAAATTGCCGCTATAATATTCTTTCTGAATGACTTGGTTTTAAGGTACTCGGTGAAGTTGCCCATTCGCGTTCCGTTTTTTTAATAAATGCAGCCCAAATTTAGCTTAAAAAAATATTTATCTTAAATTAAAAACAAATCTGTTTAACTAATTTATATTTTTGACCATAACTTTTTAAAGCACGTACGGAGCTTTGGCTCAACTTATCAAAAATTAAACCTAAACTCAACAAAAATGAAAAAAACCATTGCATTACTAACGGGCGGTACCACCGGCGAGTGGGTCGTATCAGTTAAAAGTGCTGCAACCATTGGCCAAAACATTGACACTAGCAAGTATGAAGTGTACAAGATCATGCTTACCGAAAACGGATGGTTTTATGAACCTGCCGATTCAGTGAAAATTGAAGTAGATAAAAACGATTTCTCTTTAACGGTAAAAGGTAAGAAGATTGTTTTTGATGGTGTATTTATTGCCATACACGGGTCTCCTGGTGAAGACGGAAAGTTGCAAGGTTATTTTGATATGTTAGGTATTCCATACACGACCTGCAATGCATTAACCAGTGCCATAACCATGAACAAAGGCTATACAAAAGCAATCGTAAATGGTATTAAGAATCTAAATGTGGCCAAATCTTTACAATTATTCAAAGACAACTACAATACTGAGGAGGTAAAAGCCCAGTTGAAATTACCTTATTTTGTGAAGCCTAACAATGGTGGTAGTAGCATTGGCATGAGCAAGGTAAAAACTGTTGAAGAATTGGATGCTGCTCTTGAAAAAGCATTTAATGAAGACGCACAAGTGTTGGTAGAAGAATTTGTAGAAGGTAGGGAATTTTCGATTGGCGTATTTAAAACCAAAGGTAAAATTGTGGTACTGCCTACTACAGAGGTGAAAACCAAAAACGAGTTCTTTGATTTTGATGCCAAATATACCCCAGGTGTTACCGAAGAAATTACCCCGGGAGACATGACCGAAGAGGAGAAGGCTAGGGTAGAGCAAGTAGTGGCTGAGGTTTACCAAAGGTTAAACTGCCGCGGTATTGTTCGTATCGACTATTTCCTTGAACACGGTACTGGCAACTTCTATTTTATTGAGATCAACACCATCCCTGGACAAACTGCTACTAGCTTTATTCCTCAACAGGTAGCTGCTATGGGCATGAAATTGCAGGACTTTTATACACAGGTGTTAGAAGAAACGATATAAGTTTTTCGGTAACTTCATTGCATAAACTTTCCTATCATTTCAACGAGGAACGAGGAGAAATCTAACACTTGAATTATATGAGATCCTAGTCGTTAGATTTCTCTCTTTAATCATCTTAAACAAACCTCCCCCTTGCCCCCTCAAAGAGGGGGACATTAGTAGCTACATAAATATAATTTCAGTTCAGTCATTGACAGATAGGCACAAAATTTAACATTAGCACTCTCTATATCTCCCTTTGGAGGGAGACTAAGAGGGAGGTAATATTTTTAATTTTAACCTTGAAACTTTAAGTATCAAAAAACATCTTTATTCAAACGTGAACCAAAACAACACTTTACAAATCGAATATATCTCCCGTGTTGATCAAGTGTTGAGGTTCATTGATGAAAATCTGGATTCCGATTTAAGCTTGGAAGTACTGGCTCAAGTAGCCAATTACTCACCATTTCATTTTCATCGTATATTTAAGCAAATTGCTGGCGAAAGTTTGAATGCCTATATTCTCAGAAAGAGAATAGAGAAAATGGCCAGCGTACTGATGTATCAGCCCACCGTTGGTGTTACGGAACTCTCCTTACAATATGGCTTCAATAGCAACTCGTCATTTACCAGAGCATTTAAAAAATACTACAGCGTTAGTCCCACTGAATTTAGAAGACAAATGCCTAATAGATTTAGCAAGATTAGACAAATAGAAAGCAAGAATAGACAAGTTGATCAGGTTTTTGAGGAATACATTTGCAATATTAACCACCTTAAAAACTGGATTAAAATGAATGCAAAAATTGAAATTAGAGAGTTTACACCATTAAAACTGGCTTGCGTAAGCAGTATTGGCGTACAAGGAATTTCCAATGCCTATAAAGAGCTCATGAAATGGGCCATCCCCAAAAATCTATTAGAAAGAGAGAATACGAAAATCATTACCCTTTATCACGATAGTTTTAAGGTAACTGCTCCTGAAAAAGTCAGGATGAGTGCCTGTATTTCGGTAGGTGAGGAGGAGAAAGCAGAAGGTAAGGTCCATATTATAACACTACAACCAGGCAAATGCATTGTAGGACATTTTGAAATTGGATTAGCTGATTTTGAAAAATCTTGGAGTAGCTTATTTGTATGGATGAATGAACAAGGCTATCAAAAAGCAGAAGGCAATCCTTTCGAAATTTACCACAATGATTTTAGAGAAGACCCTAATCAAATAGCAAAAGTAGATTTCTGTATTCCTGTTAAATAAACATAAAGAGCACTGTATCTCCCTTGGAAGGTAGATTAAGAGGGAGGTTATCAAGTTATAAATAATAACCTCCCCCTTGCCCCAGAGAGGAAGGTATTGGCATACAATATGGAATTTTCGCGTCATTTCGACCATAGGGAGACCGCGGAGCAGCTACGAAGTAAAATCTAGCGCATAGTCATAATTGTTAGATTTTACTTCGTTCCTCGTCGAATTGACGGAGAGCAATTGGTAGAAAAAACAGCTAAACCGTAGTCTTTTGCCACTTTCCCTTCTTAAAAATCAGATAGGAAGCAATGGTAATACCCACTTCAGCTACGGGAATAGCAATAAAAACACCTGTTGGTCCCATGCCCATGTATTTCGCCAAGAAATAGGCAAAAGGGATTTGGAACAACCAAAAAGCTACTATATTTATTTTAGTAGGTGTCCAAGTATCACCAGCACCATTAAAGGCACTTACCAATACCATTCCTATACCGTATAGAATAAAACCATAACTCAATATCCTTAAAGCTTCCGCCGCAACGGCTCTAACTTGCTGGTCTTCGGTAAAAAATGAAGCGAACAAATGTCCACAGGTTAAAAAGAGTACCATTACCGTCCCCATGAAAATCATAGAATATTTAATGGTTACAAATACCGATTTCTCAGCTCTATCCATTCTACCAGCCCCCATATTTTGTCCAACTAAAGTAGCTGCCGCATTACTTAAACCCCAAGCTGGTAACATAAAGAACATCATTAGTCTTAAGGCTGTTTGATACCCAGCTGAGCCATGATCTCCGCCCGTAGTAGCTACCAATTCAGCCAAAAAGATCCAACTACATGAAGCAATAACGAATTGCAGAACCGCTGGCGCTGCAATCTTTACAATAGCCTTAATTTGGTCTATTTGAGGTTTTAAATAGGCCATTTTCACTTTCAATACACCACTTCCTTTGGCTAAGTGATAAATTTGAAATAAAACCCCAGTACCACGTCCAATAGCCGTAGCCAAAGCTGCGCCTGTTAAACCCATAGCAGGTATAGGTCCGAGCCCTCTAATTAATATTGGACATAAAACAATATTAAGCGTATTGGCTATAAATAAACTTTGCATAGCAATAGCGGCATTTCCTGCACCTCTAAAAATACCGTTGATGAGAAATAACAACATGATGACGATACTCGTTCCCATCATAATTCGCGTAAAAGTTATTCCTTGTGAGGCGGTCGTTTCCGTAGCGCCCATCAATAACAGAATATCCTTAGCGAAAATAAATCCCAATAAACTAATGACTATAGAAATAGCTGTGGCCAAGCCAATGGTTTGCATACCAGCCTTGGATGCCGCTTCGGTATTTTTTTCACCAATTCTACGTGCTACAACAGCAGTTGCCGCCATACCTAAACCCATAGCCAATGAGTAAATAATAGTCAACACAGATTCGGTTAAACCTACAATCTGTATGGCTTCGGCGCTGTTAGGTAAGTGGCCAACAAAGTAAAGATCTACCAATACAAACACCGATTCCATCATCATTTCCAGCATCATGGGAACCGCCAAAAGCACAATAGCTTTTCTGATACTGATAGAAGTATAATCGATTTCAGCGCCCTTGAAAGCCTGAATTAGAACATTAAAAAAATTAGACAAACGTGATTTTGCCTGGATAGGTTGTGACATATATAAAGTTATAAAAAGATTACCATGAGATGCCGACAAGCATCTTTAAAATTTGTTTTTCTGATATAGGAGTCCTCGGCTTGCGTTAAGCTATTCTAATACGGACTGCAAAAAACTTCATGGTGCGTGATATTTTGTAACACAAAAATATACAAAAAGAGCAAAACCAAAAGGAAAAAATCAAAAACTATTTTTAGATGTTGTTTCGCTGGCGATTGCCACAAAAAAAATCAGGCCATGCAACTATTTTCCTCTTCTATCGTCTACCTACAAAACACTTAATTAAACCTAAATTATTTTTATGAAATTCCATATTTCTATCATTACCTTACTTGTTGGTTTGTCTTACATTAAGGTATCGGCGCAGAAAACCTATAAAGGTGAACCACTTATCTTAGCCAGTACAGAGAAAGCCGATGTTGCTCTTGGTAAAAAATGGCATGTGAATGCTTGGCGTATTTCTCCGGAGATTGCACATGACACCCTTAAAATAAAGCTATATAGCAAGAGTGAACGAATTGCCTTTCGTACAGACCAGGACAGCATCAGCTTTGACATTAAAGCTGGTGAAAGCAAATCATTTTATGTGAAAATGAAAAACGCGGAGGCTGCCCATACCGTAATCTCTACCAGTAAATATCAATGGAACAAAGTGGTTTATGCTGACAGCAAAAAACGTGATGACCTTATGTTTTACTATGAAAATGCGAAAACGACCTATTCAGATAGTTTAAGAAGAGAATATCCCTTAGAAAAGGTCATTAAAAACGACCGCAATGATATGCAAAGGATACTGTCTATCTTAAATTGGACACATCATCAATGGAAGCATGATGGTAATCATTCACCTAAAAAGAATGATGCCATTTCCATTTTGAACGAAGTTAAAACAGGTGCTCGTTTCCCTTGTTTTGCTTATGCCATCGTACTTCGCGATCAACTTACCGTACATGGTTACAAAGCGAGGACCATCTATCTTAAGACCAAAGATGCCGAAACAAGAAAGAGCTCTCCTGGGCATGTAGCCACCGAAGTTTATTTAAATGACCAAAAGAAATGGATTTTAATTGACGGACAGTTTAATGTATTGCCAACCTTGAACGGAAAGCCTTTAAATGCCGTTGAGTTTCAGCAAGCACTAAGCAACAATTATGATCAAGTGGTTTTGGCCAGCAGAGACAACGTGGACAAAAGAGAATATGTTGATTTTGTTTACGACTATCTTTACTATTTCGATACTGCTTTGGATAATCGTAGTTTACCTTCTGCAGATAAATTTAAATTAGAGGGTAAAACATCGCTTATGTTGGTGCCTGTAGGAGCGCCTCCTTTGCAACAGATTGGCTTTTGGAATTCTAAAGTGGTTTATTGTGTGTATACTAACTCTTTAAAGGATTTTTACGCACAACCACAATAACTTGAACTGCTATCATACTTAAGTGAAAGTTTACTTTGGCTAAAAAAATACAACCACATAGACCCATAGAAGCATTTCTTTTAACAGGAGTTTACTATGTGTCTATGTGGTTCATTCAACTTTAAATACTGTAAGCTGCAATCATTTCTGGAGTAACTTTGCATGAACGCTGTGTTTTCAAATCGATCATTACGTATTCAAAAATGCCATCAGAACATACCTTTCCTGTTTTTTTATTAACGATTTCGAACTGCACATTACTGCCTTTCTCATTCATTTCCAAAATTCCTGTTCTAATGATCATTTGGTCACCCATTTTTAACGGACGTTTAAATGAAATGGTAACTTTTGCCACTACCCAGCCGTAGCCTAACTCTTCAAATTTCTCCCAACTCATTCCATAAAACCTGTCCATTTGCTCATAACGGGCAGCTAATACATAATCTAAATACTTACTGTTATGTACATGGTTAAACATATCAATATCATCCGGACGAACGTTCAATTCACTCTCGAAAATGCTAAACTGGTTGTTAATCATGCCGCAAAATTAGGAAATTAGTTTATTAGTTCATTTGTATAGGGGAATAGTACAGGCGCTGTGCCTACTGAACTAATGAACCAACAAGCTAAAGCTTATCTCATAAGCAATCTAAATAAGCCAATTTTACAACAAAATGATGTTCGTTATAAGCAATATTGTACTTTTGCCTAAATCTTAAGGAGAACCCATAGTGCAATCGTTAGATATTCTTATACAAAACCCCAATTTAACTCCATCATTAAAAGATATTGCCCAAAAAGTTAAGGATGGTATTCGGATTACTTTTGATGAAGGCGTTTATTTATATGAACATGCTGAACTGAGTTATTTAGGTGTATTGGCCAATCATATACGTGAAAAGAAACACGGTGATTTAACCTATTTCAATAGGAATTTCCATATTGAACCTACCAACATCTGCGTGTACGATTGTAAATTCTGTTCTTACAGCCGTATGATCAAACAACGTGAAGAAGGTTGGGAAATGGATGTAGATGGCATGATCGATATCCTTAAGAAATACGATAACGAACCAGTAACAGAAGTACATATTACTGGTGGGGTAGTACCCAAACAAAATCTTGATTTTTACGCCAGTTTCTTTAGAAAAGCAAAAGCACATCGCCCTGATTTACATATCAAAGCACTTACTCCGGTAGAGTATTACTATATCTTCAAAAAGGCGAAATTGAGCCACTACGATGGCATGAAATACCTGAATGAAGCCGGACTTGACTCGATGCCTGGCGGCGGTGCCGAAATTTTCCATCCTGAAGTGAGAGAAAAAATTGCCCATGATAAATGTAATGCCGAACAATGGTTAGACATTCATGAACAGGCACACAAACTTGGTATGCGTTCAAATGCTACCATGCTATATGGCCATATTGAGCAGTTTTGGCATAGGGTTGACCACATGGAACGTTTACGCCAGCTACAAGATCGAACTGGAGGATTTCAAGCATTTATCCCTTTAAAATTCAGAAACCAGAATAACCAAATGAGCGATGTGGCGGAAGTTTCGGTAGTAGAAGATTTACGTAACTATGCCATTGCACGTATTTATTTGGACAACTTCGAGCACATTAAAGCCTATTGGGCAATGATCAGCAGGGAAACTGCTCAATTGAGTTTGAACTTTGGGGTAGATGATATTGATGGTACTTTAGATGATACCACCAAAATTTATTCGATGGCAGGTGCCGAAGAGCAAACCCCTGCAATGAGCACCAAAGAACTGGTAGAACTCATTAAAAATGTAAAACGCAAACCTATTGAACGCGATACACTTTATAATGTAGTAACGGATTATACCGACCACGTTTTTGAAGACAAAGTAAAACCATCGTACTATAAATTACCCGTAGTTAATTAAATAACCTTAACTAATTCCTAGCAGCTGACTACTAATCCCTTATAATGAAAGAACTTTACATCATCCGTCACGGCGAAACAGAACTCAACAGATTAGGAATTGTACAAGGTAGGGGCGTAAATGCTGATTTAAATGATACAGGAATTGCGCAAGCAGCCGCTTTTTTCAATAAATATAACGAAGTAAAATTTGATAAGATTTATACTTCATCCTTAAAAAGAACACACCAAACCGTTAAAGGCTTTATAGATTTAGGTTTATCCTGGGAGCAATTGGATGGCCTAGATGAGTTGGCCTGGGGTGAATGGGAAGGAAAGCCTAACACCGAAGAAGCCAGAGAAGCTTTTAGGGAAGTGGTTAGACAATGGCAATTAGGCAACTACAACGCCAAATTTGAAGGTGGCGAAAGCCCTAACGACGTTGGTACGCGTTTGGCAAAAGCGATAGCACATATCAAAAAACAAGAGGATGAGAAATGCATACTCATTTGTATGCATGGTAGAGCTATGCGGTTAATTTTGTGCATGTTACTCAACAAACCTTTCAGTGATATGGAAGAATTTCCCCACTCCAATACCACTTTATACCGACTACAATTTGATGACGAAAAATTTACATTACTCGATTCAAATAACACTTCACATCTCCAACAATTATCATAAATCACTTTGGAAAAGATTAAAGTTTCTGCCGTTTCCTACACCAATACCAAGCCATTTATATATGGCATAGAACATTCCCCTGTATTAGAACAGATTGATTTAAGTTTAGATATTCCTGCTGATTGCGCAAGCAAATTGATAGAAAAAAAGGTAGATATAGGCTTAATTCCCGTAGCAGCCATTCCTTTTGTACCTGATGCACAAATCATCAGTTCTTTTTGCATAGGTTCTGTAGGTGCTGTTGATTCAGTGTTTATCTTCTCCAATGTGCCTGTTCAGGACATTAAAACGGTTAAGCTAGACCCACAATCGCGTACCTCGAACAATTTAGCCAAAGTGCTTTTAAAGAACCATTTCAAAGTAACTGTAAACTTTACCACAGACCAATCTGAAGATGCCGATGCCATGGTTTTAATTGGCGATAGGACCTTTGGTCGCAAAGGCGATTTCAAATATGTGTACGACATGGGAGAGGAGTGGATGAAATTCACCGGATTACCTTTTATGTACGCCGCATGGGTAGCCAATAAACCACTAGCAGATGACTTTTTAATAAATTTTGACGCTGCATTAGCCAAGGGAATTGAGAGCATCCCAATAGTAATCACGCAATTACCTGCAAATACTGGCATAGATATTGCCAATTACCTGCAAAAAAAACTTAATTTTAACCTTACACCAGAAAAAATAAAAGCAAAAGAACTCTTTTTAAAACTCATTACGGAGTTGTAGCTCATCACTACAATTCTATTTACGACGCTCTATCTATAAAAAATCACATGAATAAAAAACATTTTTCTTTATCAAGATTCAAGTTGAGCGCTGTGCTAATTGCTTGTTTCATTACTAACCTTTCATTTGCAGCAGAACGCACACTACCTGTAAAACAAAACAACATCACGTCAAAGTCCGCAACAGCTTTGATCGCTGATCTTACACCTGTGTCGTCACCTTCTGAAAGAAGAGCTCATTTCAACATTATTGTACAATCGAATCAAACAATCTTAAGCTGGTCTACCATTGAACTAAAAAATGGTAAATACCTGATTTATAGAAGCGACGACAGCAATAACTTTGTTAAAATAGGTGAAAAAAACATTATTGGAAATCCAACAGAACCTTCGCTTTACATTTTTCACGACGAAGACCCATCTAAAGGCTTAAACCACTATAAATTGGTAAAACAGGATGGTAACGGAAGTAATACCGAAATTGCAGAGAAAAAAGTATTTCTAGATTCGAAAGTTCCTGCGATATTGAGCGCTAATCCTACGCCTAAAATCAATAGGATATAGTTAAGAAAAGACCATCAGGGTAATGTTGCATCAATATCTTAATGATGGTCCTTTCCAAATTAACTAGTTCTAATTTTGATGGGATTAGTCGTCATTGCAACGAGAAACGACGAAGCAATCTCCAATACAATTGAAGTATGATTAGCACAGACGCGCAAATAGCGTCATTGTTCTTCTTAAAAAAAGATTGCTTCGCGGAGCTCGCAATGATGCTTTTATTATCGTGATAGCGAGAATTTACTCCGATTTCGGAGAGAAAAAGGCGAAGCAATCTTGATTATTCTAACTAAGAGGCCATATGGCTATAATAGTCAACCCTTTGCATAAAATCATTTAAATCAAATGGCTTGTTGATATAGCTTTCAGCATCACATTTAGATTTTACCTTGCTCAGATGGTTATTTGCCGACATCATCATCACTGGAATGTGGTGGGTTCTGATATCTCTTTTCAGCTTGGTACAAATGTCAAGTCCATTTCCGTCTGGCAAAATAACATCCAGTACAATCATGTCTGGTGTATGTTCACGCATTTCTCTCCAAAAGGTATTGGCATTTTTGCAGACTTTCACTTCATAGAGTTCCTCCACTAAAAGGAATTCAATAATATCTGCAATGTTGGAGTTATCTTCCAACACATAAACACATTTTTTATCTGTTGTTTCCATAACTTTAAACTTTAGTTTGATATATAAACGCCGCTTATAAATCAGTAGTTTATGTAATTTGTCCACAACCTTAGAGTTTTCCACTTTTGGCTTTGCGGCAAGCGTACTGATATCAACAAAAAAGGCTCGGAGTTTTTAATTCCGAACCTTTTAGAATTTCATCAGGTTTTATTGCTACCAGTGTGATTTTAATGATTTTTCAACTCTTTTAAGCCTTTTTTGTCTTAGCTGAAGTTTCTTTATCCGTGGTTGTTTTCTTCTTCGGAGTTGCTTTTGGCTTTACTTCTTTAACTGGTTCCGCTATTTCTACTGTCTTTTTAGAAGCAGTCTTTGCTTTTTTAACAGGAGTTTCGTCAGCTGCAACAGATTCGGCTTTCTTTTTAGGAGCTGCTTTAGTTTTTGCCACAGTTGCTACGTCTATTTCTGCTGGACGGTTAGCTAGATAAACTTCCAATAATTGCTTTAAATAAAGCTCTGGCTTTGGCATGTTTACGACTGTTCCAGGTTCTTTGTCTTGAGACTGTTTAATGTAGGCACTTTTGATTTTACCCCAATCTTTAGAGTATAACTTGATGAACATTTCTATGAATTGTTCATGCGTATATTGCTTAGGCAACCTACCTAATACTACTTGTATCTTTTCTTCTTTTCGATGTAAAATTGCCATGCTATATTTTTAATGTTGCGCAAATATAGTCCATGTCTGTTAATTTTGATAAATAAACAGTTAATGATCTTAAACAAACAGAAATATTCTATCGTAATTGCACCGCCGCAAGCGGGGATTGATTACGTTGCCACTTTAAAAGACGAACTGAATAGTGCGATAGGTTGGTACCATAGCAGAAATGCTAAAGCACATATTACCATTAGTGAGTTTACTGCCGATGAGGATGAATTGGTTAAAATTATAGCTAACTTAAAGGAAATAGCCAGTTACGAAAATCCAATGCATTTGAATTTTGAAGGTGTAGGCAGCTACTCAAATGGCGCAGTGTTTTTAAAACCTGACGAAGCAACCAAAACAGAAGTAGCCAATTTAATGAGAAGGGTTCAAAAGAAACTAAGTATCAAAAATGCTTACCATAGCAAAGACCCGCATATTTCCATTGGAAGGAAATTAACCGAAGGCAATGTACAAATAGCGCTGAAAATGTTTGCTGATGCTAAACTTGATTTTTCTTGCGACCATTTGGTACTGAGAAAATTTAACCCTGACCTAAAACAATATGAATTTTTTTCGGAGGAATTTAAGTTCATTGGTGCCGAACCCATACCTGCAGCACAACAAAGTTTGTTTTAAAATTTAAAGTAGTCACAATGTTCACTTTGTCAATCTTAGGGAATGAAGTACAAGTAAGATTGACAAAGTTTGAACAGTTTTTTGTAAAATAAACCTAATAGGAGCGAGCATGAGTGTAACGAATAAAGCGGATAGCAGGTCTACTGTTGAATAAGTGTGGAGGAACCTGCTTTTCAAAAAAGAATAATTACACGTTATAGTTGTTTTCCGCAGTTTAGAATTGTCTATCAACATCTTCATTATTTTTCAACAACAACAGCCCTTACACTGGGCAAATGGTATATTTACGGCTTAGTAATTTAGGATAATTTTGGCCAAAGCAAATACAAAAGAAACCCCATTAATGCAACAATACAATGCCATTAAGGCGAAGTATCCGGGTGCATTATTATTGTTTAGGGTTGGAGATTTTTACGAAACATTTGGAGAAGACGCTGTTAAAACCGCTCAAATTTTAGGCATTGTATTAACAAAAAGAGGTACGGGCCCTAATGGTGCTTTAGAACTTGCTGGTTTTCCGCACCACTCGCTGGAAAATTACTTGTCTAAATTGGTGAGGGCAGGGCAAAGGGTAGCCATTTGCGATCAGTTGGAAGATCCTAAAATGACCAAAACCATTGTAAAACGTGGGGTTACGGAATTGGTAACGCCTGGGGTAGCTTACAGTGACAATATCCTGAACCAAAAATCGAACAACTACCTTGCTGCCGTGTATTTTGATAAAGGCATGTTGGGAGTGGCTTTTTGCGATATTTCGACAGGTGAATTTTTAGTAGCTCAAGGCAGTGCAGAGTATGTAGATAAACTTTTACAAAGTTTTAAACCTACGGAAATTGTGTTTCAAAAAAGCAAACGTTTGGAGTTTCCACAATTGTTTGGTGATAAGTTTTACACCTTCCATATTGACGATTGGGCTTTTACACAAGATTATGCCAATGAGGTATTGACCAAACATTTCGAAGTTAACTCCTTAAAAGGTTTCGGAATAGATAAACTTACTGCAGGCATTGTGGCGGCTGGGGTAGTATTGTACTATTTGGGCGAAACGGAACACCGGAACCTGCAACACATTACCTCCATTTCAAGAGTAGAAGAAGAGCGTTTTATGTGGCTAGACCGCTTTACCATTCGCAATTTGGAATTGGTAAGCTCTTCTAATGATAATGGCGTAACGCTTTTTAATGTGCTTGACGAAACTTGTACACCAATGGGTGCCAGGTTGTTGCACAAATGGATCATTATGCCATTGAAAGAATTGAAACCTATCCAAGAACGCTTGGAAATGGTTGATTTTCTGGTGCAAAAAGAAACCTTGGCCGATGAGCTTTTGCAACATATTAAGCCTATTGGTGATTTAGAGCGGCTAATTTCTAAAGTTGGTTTACAAAAAGCTGGTCCGCGAGAGCTGTTACAACTGAAAAGGGCTTTGTCTCATATTGAAGAAATCAAGAGATTAGCGGAACAAAGCAAAAATCCTGCATTAGAAACCTTGGCCTCACAATTGAACCCATGCACCAGCATTAAAGAACGACTGGAAAGGGAATTACAAGCTGATCCACCAGCGCTATTGATTAAAGGAAATGTCATTGCTGATGGGGTAGATGAGGAGCTTGACCGTTTACGTAAAATTGCCTTTGGAGGCAAGGAGTTTTTGGTAGAAATTCAGCGTCGCGAGATTGAAAACACGGGTATTCCATCTTTAAAAATATCCTTTAACAATGTTTTTGGCTATTATTTAGAGGTTACCCATACCCATAAAGATAAAGTTCCTGAAAGCTGGATCCGTAAACAGACTTTGGTAAATGCCGAAAGATACATTACGCCAGAGCTAAAGGAATATGAAGAGCAGATTTTAGGGGCCGAAGAGAAAATACAGGCTATTGAAGTTCGTTTATACAATGAACTGATGTTCCAAGTGTCGCATTTTATTAAGCCGATACAATTAAATGCTTATTTAGTAGCTCAATTGGATGTTTTATTGTGTTTTGCACAACTGGCAACCAAAAATTACTACGTAAAACCTGCACTAAATAACAAAAAGGAAATCGACATTAAAGGTGGTCGCCACCCAGTAATAGAGAAACGTTTGCCTGTGGGGGAGGAATACATCACTAACGATGTATTTTTGGATAACGATACCCAACAAATTTTGATGATTACTGGTCCCAACATGTCCGGTAAGTCGGCAATTTTGCGTCAAACCGCTTTAATTGTGCTCATGGCACAGATGGGCTGTTTTGTTCCGGCAAAAGAGGCAAGCATTGGCATCGTTGATAAAATTTTCACGAGGGTAGGTGCTTCGGACAACCTTTCGAGTGGAGAAAGTACGTTCATGGTAGAAATGAACGAAACAGCCAGTATTTTGAACAACATTTCTGACAGAAGCTTGATCTTACTAGACGAAATTGGCCGTGGAACCAGTACCTATGATGGTATTTCCATTGCGTGGGCCATTGCCGAATATTTGCACGAACACCCAACGGCACGCCCTAAAACCTTATTTGCTACGCACTATCACGAGCTAAATGACCTGGAAAACACCATGGGTCGCATCAAAAACTACAATGTAACCATTAAAGAACTGCAAAATAAGGTCATTTTCTTGCGCAAATTAGTTCCCGGTGGTAGCGAACATAGTTTTGGTATACAAGTAGCTAAAATGGCGGGTATGCCGGCTAAATTGATTGGTCGGGCTAACGAGATTTTAAAGCGTTTAGAAATAGATAGAACTGAAGGGCAAAGTATTAAAGACAGTATCAAAAAGGTGCAGAACCAAGCATATCAACTGCAAATGTTCGCTATTGACGACCCTGTTTTGGTGAAAATTCGTGACTCGCTGAATAATTTGGATGTAAATACGTTAACTCCTGTAGAAGCTTTATTGAAATTGGATGAAATACAAAGGCTGATCAAGAATTAGTTTACAGTTATAGGATATAAGTTGTAAGTAAAGATGGCTAAACTTCAAAAAACATTGAGAACTTGTGAAAGGGGACATCAGTACTACAAAAGTACCGATTGCCCAACCTGTCCTCAATGCGAAGAAGAGAAACGACCATCGGAAGGCTTTCTGTCCAAATTATCGGCTCCTGCGCGACGTGCATTAGAACATGCCAATATCATCGACCTCCAAAAGCTTTCTACTTACACCGAAAAGGAAATTTTAGCATTGCACGGCGTGGGCAAGGCCAGTCTTCCTACGCTCAGAGAAGCACTATCCAATAAGGGATTAACTTTTAAATCAAGCATATGATAGCCATCAAGAAAAATTACGTTTTATGTCTATGTATAGCGCTCCTTGGCTTTTTAGCTTCCTGCGGAAGCAGAAAACATACTACCGATACCAAAGCTGCCCGTGCAGCAGATGCCATGGCTAAATTGAGAAGCAAACCACTATATCGATTTATTAACAACTGGACGGGAGTAAAGTATAAACTTGGTGGATTGGATAAAAGCGGGATTGATTGCTCGGGTTTTGCATTTCTATTGCAAAAAGATATTTATGGAAAAACCTTACCACGACGATCAAAAGATCAAGCCGATGCCATAAAAAGCAAGAATTATAACAATTTAAAAGAAGGCGATTTGATTTTCTTCTCCTTTGGAGGAAGAGAAGTAGATCACGTTGGCATATATTTAAATGGTGATTTCTTTGTGCATGCTTCGACCACTAGAGGGGTAGTTGTAGATGACCTGACCTTACCTGTTTACCAAAAAGCAATTGTTAAAACCGGAACTTTGAACTGATGAAGAAACTATTTTTTTTAATATTATGTAGCTTATCTATAAACATAGCTGCCAAAGCACAACAAAAAGTGCTAAAACCAGGCGACACTATCCATAACATTGCCTTAAAAAGCACGAAAGGACAAGTTTATGAATTGGCAAAACAAAAAGCAAAGGGCTTCATTATCATATTTATGACACCAAGCTGCGACCATTGCTTGGCCTATGAAAAGCGGATAGTGGCCTTAAACAGTAAATACCAACCTAAAGGTTTTCCTGTAGTGGGTATTGGTCCATATGGCGATAACGAAAAGGATTATCCCTACGATGCCATGCCTGCCATGAAAAAACTGGCAGAAGAAAAACGTTTTGCATTTCCTTATTTAGCCGATGAAAAGTTTAAATACACTTGGTTATTCGACATCAGACAAACACCAAAAGCGGTTATTTTAAAAAAACAAAAACAGGGTTTTTCTGTAGTTTACATTGGTAATATTGATGACCAGCCTGACGAAAAGAAAACATCTACAAAGAAATATGTAGAAAATGAGGTGAATAAAATTTTAAGTGGCAGCCTTCATTAATACAACTAAAATTGAACTCGATGGGTAAATACTTCGTAACATTTATATTGGTTTTAACCTTTTTTGGTGTAAAGGCACAAGTTAAATTATTAACTTTAAATGAGTTAGAACAAAGAGTAGCCAAAGGAAAGGACACGACCTATGTAGTTAATTTTTGGGCAACTTGGTGCGGCCCTTGTGTAGAAGAACTCCCGTATTTTGAAAAATTGAATACCGAAAATGCTGGCAAACCATTTAAAGTGATACTAATGAGTTTGGATTTTAAATCGAAGCTAAAAACCGACGTTGTTCCATTTGTGGCTACGCACAAAATCAAATCAGAAGTATACGTGGTGAACGAAACGGATCAACAAAAATTCATTGATAGGGTCGACAAGAACTGGTCTGGCGCTTTACCTGCCACACTAATTTTAAATACTGATAAGCAAGTAAGATCATTTTACGAACAGGCATTTACCTACGAACAATTGACCAAAACAATTTCGAACGTAATTAAACTTTAAATCTTTAAATAAACCCATAGAGAAATGAAAAAGTTAATTTTAGCATGTTTATCAATGTTTTTGGTGGCAGCTGTAAATGCTCAAACGGGCTATCAGGTAGGTGATATGGCTTCGGACTTTAATTTGAAAAATGTAGACGGTAAGAACGTATCATTGGCCAATTACAAAAATGCAAAAGGCTACATTGTAGTGTTCACTTGTAATACTTGTCCTGTATCTAAAGCATATGAAAGCCGTGTGGAGGCACTAAACAAAATGTATGCTGCAAAAGGTTATCCGGTAGTTGCGCTCAATACCAACGATCCTGTAGCTTCTCCAGGTGATACTTATGCGAAAATGCAGGAAAGAGCAAAAGAAAAAGGCTTCAGCTTTGCTTATTTGGAAGACCCCAACCATGTGTTTACTAAAAAATATGGTGCTCAGCGTACACCACATGTTTTCGTATTACAAAAAACAGCTAAAGGAAACGAAGTAGCTTATATAGGCGCTATAGATAACGACCAACAAGAAGCTAATCCGCAGCGAGACAACTACGTTCAAAACGCGGTAAACCAGTTGTTAAAAGGAGAGAAACCAAGTGTAGCATCAACTAAAGCTATTGGCTGTACCATTAAATGGAAAAAAGAAGCGAGTAAATAGATTAGAATAAGGAAAAAATAAAAAGGACTTGCATTGGCAAGTCCTTTTTATTTAATACGCTTAGTTCTTTAATGCCAGTGTAAGTTTAATGCTGTCATAATTGGCAATTTCGTTTACAAAATTCTCAAAAGCTTCATAGTCCTCGGCGCTAAAAACACCGTCCTTCATGATCAGTTTTCTATAATAGAATAATTTACCTTCTAAAACTTTGACCTCCGCTTCGTAGGTACCAAATTTACTTTCGGTTTTTAATGTTCTTGGCACCACAATCGGGACAATTCCTTCACCTAAAGTAAAAGTAATGCTATCAATATCTGTATAACCTCGCTTGAGCTCTAACGGAAGTGCTCTGTTTCTTACAGAAGGTACAGTACGTTTAATGTTGAATAGGTTTGGGCTAAGTTGTAGGCGTCCATGATTTGCATTGCCGTATCCGCCAATATTTACTCCTAGTTTTTCATTAAAAAGTGGAATATCCTTATTGACAGAAAGTGAGATTTCTTTGAATTCAATATTGTTGATGTCGTAAATATATTTCAGTGCTTTTTCTCTTTCCGTCGCAGATTTATACATCAAATAATAGTGGTTATCAAATTGTGAACCCTCAAATGTTGTTTGAACAACACCTTCTACAGTACCATTTTTTAACAAAGAAAGTTTGGCAGAGCGAATTTGGCTACTGTTTGACGCTTCAAACTTTGGTGTTTTCATCAGCTTGCCGCCATCTTTTGTACAAGCCAATACCCATCTATCGTCTGTAAAAGAACCTAAATACCCAAAAGGGGCATCCTGACTAGTGCATTCCAGCCAAGTAGTGTCGCCGCTTAATGGTAAGCATAAAATGATATGATTACCTTGTTCCATACTCGCAAAAGACGGAATCAGGTCTGTTTTATCGTCGCCAGCGTCTACTACACAATAATAAGATTCGATACCTGCTACGCTTAGCAAACTTTGCATATAATTTACTAATCCCTTGCAATCGCCATAGCCTAATTTATCTACTTCGCTGGCTTTAATAGGCTGCAATCCTCCAATACCAATTTGCACGCTAATGTAACGTGTCTTTTTTTGAAAGTACTCGTATATTTTTTTGGCTTTTGCCCTATCAGAAGATTCATCCTTAACCAGATCTTTAATCAATGTTATGGTTTCTGGTGACAATGCCTGTCTATCCTTCAATAGATAATCGTAGGTGATTTTCCCTAAACCCTGCCAATCGGTGTAACTACCTTTTAAGCTGTAATAGTTGAAGTTTTTTGGGGCAATTCTAATGGAAGGAAAATAACTTTCTGGATTTGGCGCATAGGCTTCTTTCTTTATGGCCTTCATGTCCTGAACTGACCAATATAAGCTCTTTTGCTTTTCACGATCAGATTCCTCCGGAGCTTTTTGATAGTTGGTAGCGTGAATACGAACTTCATCGGTAGGGGACTGTAAAAACTGGAAGCTGCTTTTTTCAACAGAAATATCAAAGCCAGGAACAGGTCGCCACTGCGGAATGGTTAGATTTTGCTTATTCCTTACTTCGTAATTGTATACAATGGTGTATGGATAGCTACTTACTTGTGGAATATAGTACTTCACTCGGCTATCTTCAAACAATGAGAAGTCATTTACAGCGCTTTCATCCTTGAAGTTACTCAATGAAAATTTGCTGATCTGTTTTCCAAACTCGTCGTAAATTTCGCCTTTAACCCCTTTAATCGAAGTATTTTTATCATAGAACAATGCCAAATGGCCATATTTCTCTCCACTTTTATTCAATACAGTTACGACACTGCTAACATTTAAAATAACATTATCGGCCGATTTCATGTCTATAATTGTTTTACTCTCTCTAACTATTGCATTTGCCCTGTTTTTTAGGGAAGGAGAGATAGTTTCTACAGAATAAACTTGTGCTTTTGCTATAAATGTGACCAAAAAGAGCAATCCAATCAAACTAATTCCTCTCATTATTCTGTCTTTGTAATTAAAACATCTGATTTTTGTGCTTGGATAATTCTGTTATAGAATTCTTTAAGGTAATGGTATTCATCAGAAGAATAAATTGCCTTGCTAAACAGCAAATGTTGATTGACCATTAAAGTATTATCCATTACGCGGGTCTGTAAAATATAACGTCCGCCTTGATTTGGTAGCGCTATTGAAAGGTCTTTTGGCTGCTCTTTTAATAGAAATTTATCTGGGAGGCTAATGTTAATTGAAATTCTCTCTTCGCTGGCTGCTCCCAAATCTACCGGATAATTCCTCTCATTAAGTTTGAAAGGATTTTTCCTTATCGGGTTAATAAAAAACGGATTAAAATAGTTACCCGTTTGCTCTGTATTATTCACCGTAAACTCTACTTCGTATTCTTCTGTAAGCGCATTTTCTACACTATCTAAGTTCGATATTTTAAATTGCTTGATCTTAATATTGCTAAGTCGTTCGTCCAACTTTTCTACATATTCTTCTATCGATGAATAACGTTTAATTTCTTTCCTTATGTTCATGGCACTAAAACCAATGGTATGAGAAATAATTTTTGCTTGTATTTTACCATCTTCGGTCATTTTACCAATCAAACTATGCGTGGTTGAACTACGTTTAGAAGCTTTAAGGTCAATCCAGTAGGAAGGCTTTTTTAGGCTAATTACACGGCCCTGATCATTAATGCATCTTAAAGGTAACAAACCAAATGGGGTAAGGGGCTCAGTAGCATCTAATAAATAACTTTCGCCGTTTATATTTACCTTAGCAACAACATAATTGAAATCGCTAAGTACAGGGTACAATTTATTAACTACGCCATTATCTCTGGTAGACAAAATAACCGCTTCAACATCGAGATCAGCAGCGGCAAGGGCAGAGATAAGTGCAAAGTTGATATCCGCCACATTTCCAGAACGTTTTTCTACCACTTCCTTTACACTTGTTTCACTATATTTTCCGTAATAGTTGTTCCATTTCACTTGCTTTTTAACATAGTCAAAAACAGCTTTTGCCTTTTCTAAATCCGCTAGTCCAGCAGTAATGTTCGGAACAATTTCCTTAAATACATCCTTACGCTTCATTTGGCTGCCAAACTCTTTATTACTTGTCAATTCAATCTCTACATCCCTCCAAGTTTTGGTATATTTCTGCACCGACCCATTAAGATAATACACTTCGGAAAGCTCAAAATAAATTGCAGATTTATAGTTATTTGGAGAGGTCATATAATCTTCTTCCACAAAAGCTGGAACTTTCTTCATGTTATACATCATCTTGGAGCAATCCATGTCCTTACCCGAAACACGTAAACAACCAGTACTCAATTCGGCTTTATTTTCTGTTAATGGATAATATCCTCTAAGTGAAACATTGTATTTATAATTGCCTGGAATAAATGCGATGTAGGTACTATTCAACTTAGGATATTCTGATTGAAATTGCCAAGACCTAAAATTAAAAACATAGGGGGTTTCGATGGTGTACTGATATTCAATAATAGAATTCTCCCTCACGTTAGGCAACGTAAACTTGCTCAGCCTTAAGTATCTCGATTTTTCTTCGGTAAAAATCGCTTTATTTGACATACTAGTTTCTACATATCTACCATCTTGTAAATTAAATGTAGAGGCATTTAAATCAGATAGAAACTCCATTTGATCATTTTGTGTGCCTGTTTTATGTAGGGGAATAACTACGTTAGCCGCTTCGAAGCCTGCTTTATTAAATATTTTAACGCGAGCATGGTAATTGTAAATCAATTTCATCCTTCCCGTTTCTGAATCGTACGAAAAACGAGTGGTACCATACTCATTGAGGAAAACTGCATTGGCATTACTATCAATCTGATTTTTTTCAAAAGCCTGCTCTTCTGCAGTGATTTCACCAAAATTAAATTCCTGACCAATAGCAAAAAAGGGGAGTAGTGTTAGTGCGATAATTAAGATATTGCGCATAAAAAGTTTGAATTGAAATGGTCATGCAATTTAACTTAACTTCTAAAATTATCTAAAACTTTATTGCTTTTTTAGTCAAAAAAACAAAAAGTACGCTAGGTTTTTAGCAAATTTGGCGTATTAAAAATCTTGTATGAAATTAAACTTGAAACGTCCGCTGGCATTTTTTGATTTGGAAGCCACAGGAATAAACGTAGGCATAGATAGGGTAGTTGAAATTGCTATCTTAAAAGCTATGCCCGATGGTACCGAACAATTGCTGGTAAAACGTATCAACCCCGAAATCCCAATTCCATTGGTTACGTCCCTAATTCATGGTATTTATGATGAGGATGTTGTAGATGAACCTAAGTTTGCCGACGTAGCGCAAGAGATAGCTGACTTTATTGGCGATGCTGATTTAGCGGGCTATAACTCTAATAAGTTTGATATCCCGATGCTGTTGGAGGAATTTTTAAGGGTAGGCGTTGATTTGGACATGAGCGACCGCAAGTTTGTTGATGTACAGAACATTTTCCACCAAATGGAGCAACGTACCCTGAAAGCTGCGTATAAGTTTTATTGTGAAAAGGATTTGATCAACGCACACTCCGCAGAAGCCGATATTAGAGCTACTTACGAAGTGTTGTTAGCTCAATTGGAGAAATATGAGCACACACAATTTGAGGACAAACAAGGCAATAAATCAATCCCTGTAAAAAATGATGTTGAAGCGCTGCACACTTTTACCAATCTGAATAAATCGGTAGATTATGCTGGGCGTATTGTTTTCAATGATAATGGCGAAGAATGCATCAACTTTGGAAAGCACAAAGGAAAAACGTTAGAAAGCATTTTCAATGTAGAACCTAGCTATTATGCTTGGATGATGCAGGGCGATTTCCCTTTGTTTACCAAAAAGAAATTGGATGAAATTTGGAAGCGCTGGAACAAAAAGAAGGAAGAGCAAAAACAGACTCGTCAGCAAGCGCCTACTAACCATAAACCCAATCATCCATCTTTCAAAAAATCGGAGCCTGCCAAACCCGTTACCAATGACATGTTGGAGCAATTAAAAATGAAATTTGGGAAATAAAACAGGAACTAGTAATTAGTAGTCAGTAGCTAGTTAACTTCCAAACTAACCTCTAATACCTAATCACTAGTCCCTAACCACTAAAATAAAAATGACATTTGAAAACAACCTAGCATTTGCACAGTCTTTGGATGCTCAAGATCCATTGAGAGAAATGCGAAATGAATATCTTTTTCCGCAGCAAAACGGGAAACCATTTATTTATTTATGTGGTAATTCTCTGGGTCTTCAACCTAAATTAGCCAAAGAGGTTTTAAATCAGCAGCTTAACAATTGGCAAAATTTAGCAGTTGAAGGATGGTTTGAGGGGGATAAACCTTGGATGTTTTATCATAAAGAGCTTAAAAAGCTGATGGCGCCCATTGTTGGTGCTTCTCCTGAAGAAGTATGTCCAATGAATACCTTAACGGTAAACCTGCATTTGTTAATGGTGAGCTTTTACAGACCAACCAAGGAACGATTCAAAATCATTATGGAGGCAGGTGCTTTTCCTTCAGATCAATACGCTATTGAAAGCCAAGTGCGCTTTCACGGTTACGACCCTAAGGAGGCCATCATAGAAGTAAGTCCGAAAGATGGTGCTTATACCCTTGAAACAAGCGATATCATAGCAGAAATAAAGAAACACGGAAGCAAAATTGCTTTAGTGCTTTTTAGCGGCATCAACTATTTTACCGGACAGCTTTTTGATATGGAAGCCATCACTAAAGCTGGTCACAACATTGGCGCTAAGGTTGGCTTCGATCTAGCCCATGCGGCAGGGAACGTTCCATTGCAATTACACCAATGGGAAGTAGATTTTGCGTGCTGGTGTTCTTATAAATATCAAAATGCAGGCCCAGGAGGCATTAGTGGAATATTTGTGCATCAAAAGCATTTCGATGATCAAAGCTTGCATCGCTTTGCGGGATGGTGGGGCTACCAAGAAAACAATCGATTTTTGATGGAGAAAGGCTTTGTGCCTGAAGCTGGCGCCGATGGTTGGCAGGTAAGCTGTACTCAAGTGATGCCTATGGCACTATATCATGCTTCCCTACAACTATTTGAAAAAGCTGGTTTTATGAAGCCATTAAGGGAAAAAAGCAAGAAGCTAACTGCTTATTTATGCTATATCATTAACGAGGTAAATGAAACTCTAGGTTACGAGCAATTTAAAATCATCACCCCTCAAAATCCCGACGATAGAGGAGCGCAAGTGTCCATCATTGCCAAAAACGAAGGCAAAAAAGTTTTCGACCATTTGGTTAAACATAATGTTTTGGGAGACTGGCGTGAGCCCAATGTAATCAGGTTAAGTGCTGTGCCTATGTACAACAGCTTTGAAGATGTTTTTAAAACAGGCGAATTATTGCTAGCCGTAACTAAATTAATGGCCAATGATTAACTACAACCCAAAAGAATGGTTTAATTTTATTTTCCGTTTCCACAAAGCCGATACCTTTTATAAGCTTTGGAAACTGATGCTCAGCGTAGCCATTTTCTCCGGAATTATTGCTTATATAGAACTGAATTACTTAAAATTAGCAGAAACTACTTATATCAAAAATGTAGGCATGATGCATAACCTTTTAGGTTTTGTGATTTCGATGCTTTTGGTGTTTAGAACCAACACTTCTTATGATAGATGGTGGGAGGGCAGAAGACTGTTAGGAAGTTTGGTGAATGTGAGCAGAAACTTTGCCATTAGGATCAACGCTTTAAACCTGAGCAAAGAAGACAAGGAGTTTTTCAAGTATGCCATCCCTAAGTATGCTTTTGCATTAAAGGAACACCTGCGTGAAAAACAATACTTTGGCAAAAATGCCATTTTAATAGAAATTGATGGCGGGAAACATATCCCCAACCAAGTTGCAGGAAGCATTACCAATAAACTTTTTGAGCTGCAACGAGAAGGTAAAATTACAGGGGAACAGCTCATTACCCTAAGCACCGATTCTACACAGTTTACTGATGTTTGCGGAGCCTGTGAACGTATCAAAAATACACCAATACCGTATTCCTACAGTGCATTTATTAAGAAGTTCATTTTCGTTTACGTGATTACCTTGCCTTTTGGCTGGGTATTTAGCCTAGGCTATTTCGTAATCGCTATTGTGCCTTTCATTTTGTATGTATTAGCCAGTTTGGAGCTTATTGCCGAAGAAATTGAAAATCCTTTTGGCACCGACGCCAACGATTTACCCGTTGATGAAATTTGTAATAATATTGAGAAACATGTAGAAGAGATTCTTAACTAGAATAAGGAGCAAGGATAAAGGAAAAAAGAAGTAAAATCTAATGTTGGAAACATCCTTATTCTTTGTTCCTTTATCTTTATTCTAACATATGATCAAAATAGCCTATCATCCCATCTATGCCCATCCTTTGCCACCTGGACATCGTTTTCCAATGGTGAAGTACGAGCTAATTCCTGCACAGCTTTTGCATGAAGGGACGATAGAAGCGCATCATTTATTCGCACCAGAACCTACCGAAGAAGAAAATATCATCAACACACATGAGGCGGCTTATTGGCAACAATTAAAAGAACTTACTTTACCCTATAAAGAACAACGCAGGATTGGCTTTCCTTTAGATGCGCAATTGGTTGAACGGGAAATCAGGATAGCACAGGGCACTATTGATGGCGCCATTTACGCACAAAAGAACGGCATTGCTTTTAACGTAGCCGGTGGTACACACCATGCAGGGAGCAATTGGGGCGAGGGTTTTTGTTTGTTAAACGATCAAGCTATTGCAGCCAATTATCTACTCAAACATCAATTAGCCAAACGCATTCTCATTGTAGATTTAGATGTACATCAGGGTAATGGTACAGCGGAAATTTTCACCCATGAAAATAGGGTATTTACCTTTTCTATGCATGGTGAAAAGAACTTTCCTTTCAGGAAGGAGCAATCTGACTTGGATATTCCTTTGGCTGATGATACACAAGATAATGAGTTTCTTTCCATCTTAAATGATCAATTACCTTCACTCATTAAAAAACATCAGCCTGATTTTATCTTCTACCTTTCCGGAGTTGATGTATTGGAAAGCGACAAATTGGGTAAACTCTCGTTAACTAAACAAGCATGTAAGCAGAGAGACCAAATTGTATTTGAAAACTGCCTTAAAAGCAATATCCCTTTGCAGGTAAGTATGGGCGGAGGTTACTCAGAAGATATCAAAATTATTGTAGACGCACATTGTAATACTTTCAGAACTGCTTTTCATCTTTACAGTTAAATAGTTTTATGTTGATGATTTATGGAATTGGATAATTCTAGGCATCTCCATTAAAAAGAACCATTTGAAAAAGCTACAATTGATACTTACCAATCCCTGTTCTGAGAATTGGGATGACATGCAAGCTTCCAAAGCTGGCCGTTTTTGTGATAAATGTGAAAAGCATATCGTTGACCTCACCCAAAAATCTGATGCAGAGCTGATTGACTTTTTCAAAAAGAAAAAGGAAAATATTTGTGGAAGGCTGTTGCCAACACAGCTCCATAGAAATATTGTAATACCACCTCAAAAAAACAATTGGAATTGGTTATTGCTTCCTATTGCCGTAGGCGCTAGCGTACTTACCCCCGCGAAAGCTATCATCCCAGTAACCACAGTGGTTCAAAACGACAAGCCATTTCCATCACCCGTAACCCAAGCTAAAACTACAGAAACAGACCTTTTGGACACTATTAAGGGCAAAGTGATCAATGCAGATACAGGAAAACCTTTGAAAGGGGTAAAAGTAAAAATTAAAGGCGCTGAAAATGTTGTGGCATTAACTGATATTGATGGCAACTTCTTTCTAACGACTGAGAAAACTGAAGCAATTCCTACACTGGTATTCCGTTTAGAAGGCTATGAACTTGTAGAAAGATTTGCCTTTGAGGATATGACCATTAAAATGGAAAAACTACAGACAATCATCTTAGGTGGTATCTCAACCATTACAACTTCAAACGAACCATTATATGTCATTTATTCAGGAAAGAAAAGCTGCATTGCCAATACAAAGCAACAACAAAGTTTAAACCCTGAATGGATTGAAAAGATAGATATACTCAAAGGTATAAAAGCGATGGCCCTTTATGGTTCAAAAGCAGTAAATGGTGTTGTAATGGTAGAAATAAAGAAAAAATTCGCTGACAAGATAGATTTTTCGAAGAAGAACTAGAGCCTTATGAAATTTAACTTTTTCAATCTTCTCATAAATTGGTTGATAAAAGATTGACAAAGTTATTTATTTAATGACCACTGCCGGTAATTTTCAGTTCGTTTAAATCTAGTTGCAATTCAGCTTTGCGGATTTCTTCGTCACTAAAAAACTTCTCTTTGCGTAGTTTAAATAGTTCCTTCCGTTGTGCAGCATAAATTTCCAGCAATACATGGTGATAGGCATGAATTTCTGCCAATTCGGTTTCGTCACATTCCAAGGAATCCAAATGTTTCCTACCATCTTCAATACTGGTACTCAAACCATCACGATAAAAACCTATCAATTCATTTTCAACTGTTTTCTCTAAATGATGGTTATTGATAAGGTTAAGTGCCAATTCATCCAACTTTAAGCGTATACCTGCCTGTTGTTCTTCACTTCGGGCAATGCTATCAATCTCCTTTAGCTTGATCAGTTTAATGATAAAAGGAAGCGTTAAACCTTGTACAACCAAAGTCACAAAAATGACCACAAAAGTGATGAATATAATCAAATTACGTTGCGGGAAAGCTGTTCCATTAGTCATTAACAGTGGAATAGAAAGCGCTGTGGCCAAAGAAACTACGCCCCGCATACCTGCCCAACCAATGATTAATGGCCCTTTCCAACCTGGGGAGGGGTCTTTACGTATAGAGGCACTCAACCAACGGGGCACAAAAGCAGCTGGATATATCCAAAGGAAACGTAAAGCTATCGCAATAGCGCTGATGATCAACCCATATCTAATGCCATCACCAATAGAGTAGTTGCCTAGGCCGTGAATAATTTCTGGCAGTTCTAAACCAATCAATACAAATACAAGGGCATTCATTACAAAAATCATGGTCGTCCACACCCCAAGCATATTCATCCTCGTGCTTCCCGTCTTAAAAATTTCATGAGATCGCCACGAAATGAACAAGCCGCCACTTACTACCGCCATTACTCCCGAATAATGAAATTGCTCTGCAGCCAAGAAAAGGATATAAGGCGTCATTACCGTTAAAGCGGCATCAATAGCCGGAGTGGTGGGCAAAAAGCGATGAATGACATACATGATATGAGCGCCCGCTAAACCAACTACAATCCCCATACCGGCAACTAAGAAGAATTGTCCCACCGCTTGGTGCATTGAAAAAGCTCCTGTGAGTACTGCCGCCAAGGCAAATTTGAAAACAATTAGCGACGAAGCATCATTTACCAAGCTTTCACCTTCCAAAATAGTAAGTATACGCTTGGGTACTCCCATACCCTTAAGTACCGTAGCTGCAGCCACGGCATCAGGTGGCGAAACAATACCACCCAACAAAAAACCAAGCGCTAAAGTAAAACCTGGAATTAAGGAAACAGAAGTGTAAGCGATAATAGTAGAGGTAAAAAACACCAAGCCAAAAGCTAACAAAGCTATGGGCCGTTTCCACTTCCAGAAATCATTCCACGAAGTGTACCAAGCCGCTTCGTAAAGCAAGGGCGGTAAGAAAATAAGAAAGATCAGGTCAGGATCAAGATGCATAACCGGCATTCCCGGGATCAAACTAATGCCCAAACCTGCCAATACCAGAAAAATGGGGTAGGCTACTTTGATTCTCTGGGCCAACATAACCAATAAGAAAACAACAAAAAGCAGCGCTAAAACTAAAAGTAAATCGTGGTGCATAGGATGCGAAAATAATACATAGTTAAGTTAAGAAAAAGGTGTGATTTTAAGAATTTATTATCTCTATCTTCGCCTCGTGTTAGAAATCATTTATCAGGACGATTCCCTTATTGCCATCAATAAACCTCACGGCTTACTGGTTCATCGCTCTAAAATTGCAGATGATGCCAAAGAATTTGCATTGCAAATGCTACGGGACCAAATTGGCCGACACGTAAACCCCGTACATCGCTTAGATAGGAAAACAGGTGGTGTATTGTTATTTGCTTTTGATAAAGAAGTAGAAATTGCCATGCAAAAGCAATTTCAAGAGGGCTTGGTAGATAAACATTACCTGGCCATCGTGAGAGGTTATACGCCTTCAGAAATGGAGATTGATTATCCATTAGCCAAAGAGAATGGCACCTTACAGGATGCACAAACCAGTTTTGTAACTTTGCAACAAGCAGAAATTCCCTTGGCCATTGGCAAACATCCAACTTCGAGATATAGCTTAGTGGATGCCAACCCTAAAACCGGCCGAATGCATCAGCTACGTAAACATTTTGCTCATATTTTTCATCCCATTATTGGCGATAGACCGCATGGCTGTAATAAACAAAATCGCTATTTCAAGGAGCATCTCCAAATGAATACCATGATGTTACACGCCTTAAGTTTATCATTTAACCATCCTGTAAGTTCAGAAAAAATCATCATTACGGCAGAAGTACAAAGTGAATTTAAAAGAATGATGGAACTCATGAATTTTTCACTTTAAAACAATTTTCTGCGGTTAATTGTGTTATAGTAGGAATATGCCAATAAAACATCAGCTAGTTACTCTCATATTTGCTGCTTTATTATTTAGTAGCTGCTCATCTATCTACATGCCTAGCGTGCCTAATACGCCAATGCTCACCACCAAAGGTGAATTTGCAGGCGGTGCACACATCTCGTTAAAAGGCAATGCCAGTTTCAATACCGCTTATGCCTTAACCGACCATTTTGCCGTAATGGCCAATGCTGGCTTTATGAATAATGAAGGTCGGAAGAAGGATATTAATCACAAGGTTTTTGAAATTGGTGGAGGGTATTTCAAGACTTTCGGACCTGAGAACAACCGCATTTTGGAAATTTACGGAGGCTTAGCTACGGGTAGAAGTAAACGTACTTTTAGACAATACGAAGATGACGTCGTAGTAAAGACCGATTTTTACGATGCCGATTACAGCAAAAAGTTTGTTCAAGTAAACTACAGTTCAAAAAAAATAAGTGATGTAAATATTTTTGGTTTAAAATTTGGATTGAACTACGGTACTGCATGGCGTTTAAGCTTTGTAGAAACCGACGACTTCTACCACAACGGAGTAATGCAGCCAAATGAAGATAATGTTTTCCTCGAGCCTGTTTTTTTCACCAGAATGGTGCTTAGTGAACAATTTCAACTTCAATATACCAGCGGCAGTAATATTGGTTTAAAGAGCAGGAAATTTTTAAATGCTGGTCACTCCGTATTTACCGTAGGAGCTGTATTCAATGTTGGACGAAAGCCAAAAACCAAATAAATGCTACATTTGAAGTATGTGGAAGTACTTCATCTTATTTTGTTTGTTGCCATTCATTTCAATGGCGCAACTGTCATTTGAGCAAAAAATGAAGACCATGCCGGTAATCCAGATGACAAACGGCGTGACACTAACTATAGATGAACCTCAAATAGATACCGAAAAACCCAGCAAGCTAGTACTTTATTGTCTACCGAATGGCAATACCACTGCTCAAACCTTTGGGAAAAAACTGGCCGAAGATGACGATTGGCATTTCGACATTCAACATATTGGGGCACAAACCCAATTTATCAGAAAAACTGACAACAAGCATAATTACATTGTAGTTTATGTCGCTAATAGCTTGAAAAGCTGGCCACAATGGCGTCGTCAAATTGCTAATGCGAATCAACTCATCAACGAAATAGTAGATAGTCTTTACCGTCGATACCAAACCTTAAAACCAGCTATTACCCTTAGTGGACACAGTGGAGGAGGCTCTTTCATTTTCGGCTATTTGAATGCCCAAACAGGAAAGCTCCCAAGTTACATTGAACGCATTGGATTGCTTGATGCCACTTATGCCTACGAAACTGAAAAGCATCAACAAAAATTAACTGACTGGCTTAAACAAAAGCACAAGTTTTTACAAGTAATTGCGTACAATGATAGCGTCGTGGTTTATAACGGTAAGCCTTTGGTGTCGCCAACGGGTGGAACTTGGTACCGTAGTAAGCTCATGGCTCATGATTTAGGCAAATTGAAGTTTCGGGAAACGACAACTCAGTTGACTTGGCAAAATCAATCTGGAAGTACTTCATTTGCATTAATTAAAAATCCAGAGGCAAAGATATTTCATACTGTTTTGGTAGAAAAAAATGGATTCATCGACTTACTTTTGAAAGGCACTAAATACGCTTCTAAAAATTACCGTTTTTGGACTGAACGCGTTTATCAAAATGATATCTTAGAGTAATGGAAGCACCAAAGCTTAGAAAAATCATCCACATTGATATGGACGCCTTTTATGCCTCCGTAGAGCAACGTGATTTTCCTGAGCTAAGGGGAAAACCTTTGGTGGTTGGCGGCACGCCTGATGGCAGGGGAGTGGTAGCTACTGCTAGTTATGAAGCTAGGGTTTATGGCGTTCGTTCGGCCATGCCTTCAAAAAAAGCACAGCAACTTTGCCCTTACGCCATTTTTGTTTATCCCAGATTTAGTGTTTACAAAGAAGTTTCAAAGCAAATACGCGAAATTTTTAGTCGATATACTGATTTGATTGAACCTCTTTCTTTGGACGAAGCCTACTTAGACGTTACGGAGGATAAACTAAACATCGGCTCTGCCATTACCATTGCCGAGGAAATCAAAAAAGCCATTAAAGAGGAACTTGGGCTCACTGCATCTGCAGGAGTTTCTATCAATAAGTTTGTGGCAAAAATCGCTTCCGACATGAACAAACCTGACGGATTGACTTTTATAGGCCCTTCTAAAATTGAAAAGTTTATGGAGAAATTGCCCGTCGAAAAGTTTCATGGAGTAGGTAAAGTTACCGCTGAGCGAATGAAAATGCAGGGCATCCGTAAAGGTAGCGACCTAAAGAAATTGAGCGAGGAACGTTTGACCATCCTTTTCGGCAAATCGGGAAAGTTCTTTTACAACATCGTACGGGGAATTGACCACCGTTCGGTAAAACCTGATAGAGAAATCAAATCCATTAGCTCTGAAGATACTTTTGGAAGCGACCTAGACAAAGGCAGCGAGATGTATGAACGTTTGTTACAAATTACCCAAGCGGTTTTTAAACGCATTAACCAATACCAATTGTTTGGCAGAACCCTTACCGTAAAAGTAAAATTTGCCGATTTCAAACAAATAACCAGAAGCATTTCTTTTGAACAGCCCATCAGTGATGAAAATGAAGCTTACGAAGCGGCAAAGAGCCTCATAGAACAAGCAGATTTTGACGGAAAATTAGTTCGCTTGTTAGGTGTTGGTTTTTCTAATTTCCATGAACCCAAACTAAGGAACAGAATAGAAGAGCAGAGGTTACTGTTTTAAAAGCTTAATGAGAAAAGGTAATGCTATTAAGTTTTCTATGTAGTTCATTCAATCATTACCTTCGGTGAGCTCGCCAAGGCTCGGTTTGCTTTGCAGCTACTTCATGTAAGGGCGACTCTAAATCAATACTCCGTGATGCTGACCTGTAGCGAAGCGGAAAGCTGCTTTATAAATTTAGTTCAGCATCTCAGTTTTATAGGTTGATACTATTGATTTTTCTATGTGTCTATGTAGTTCATTTAGCCACTAGGGATTATGTTAAGCCTTCTAAACATTTAACTTTTACTTAACAAGCAATTAATCTATTGGCTTTAAATTTGTTATCAAATTAGAAGTAATGAAGATTAATTTTATTCTTATTGCTGTTGCCATTGTTGCTATTTTGGGTTTTATCTACTTTGTAATTAAAAGAAACCATAAAGACCAAAAGGATTTGGAAAAAGAACTCAATCAAAAAGAGTTGAAACCGGATAAGCACAGTGGTGATAAAATTTAGCTTACCTAGGTAAGCGCTCTACTTGCATTAACAAGGGTGGAGACGACAATGTTTCTAAAAAAGCAATGAGGGCCTTTCTTTCCCTCACATTAAGCATAATTCCTCTCAAAAGTTTATCATTTTTAGGTAGTAATGGGTCTTTTTCTTGCCCAGGTAAAACAACATGTTCAGGCATTCCCATATTGTACAAAACCATTAAGCTATCCATACTTTTTACCAAGCCATGATGGAACCAAGGTCCCGTTTGCATTACATTTCGTAATCCGGGAGTTTTAAATTTACCCACGTCTTCAGGCTTTTTCGTTACATTATACAAACCCAAATCCTGGTTTTTATTGCCGTACGCTGTTAAACCGATATTGTGAAACTCTTTATCTGTAAAATACGCCCCATAATGACAATTCATGCATCGGGCTTTAGTTCTAAACAAATGTAGTCCCATCAGCTCTTGATCGTTAAGCGCCTGCTTGTCGCCTTTTAAAAAACGATCAAACTTCGTTTCTTGACTCACAATGCTTTGCTGAAAAGTCGCCAAACTTTCAAAAACACGCTGATTGGTAATACTAGGCGCACCAAAGGCAGCTTGAAAATAAGCGCGATAACCTTTAATTCTATTCAACTTTTCTGCCAATGATTTGAGATCTTGGTTCATTTCATTATGCGCAGAAATAGGACCTTCAGCTTGTTTTACTAAAGTATTTGCCCTTCCGTCCCAAAAGAAACTTTTATAAATCCACACGTTCTCTAAAGACGATGCATTGCGAATATTTGGCAATTGTTCATGCCCCAAGGAAACTTCTTTTCCATCGGTCCATTGCAGGGAAGGGTTATGGCAAGTAGCGCAAGAAATCTGATTAGACCCAGAAAGTCGAGTATCGAAAAAAAGCAACTTACCCAATTCAAACACCTTTTTCACCGAATCGTTAGTTAAATCAAGAGGAGAGGCTTGCAAGGTATCTAGCTCTTCAAAACTTACGTTATTATCGACCGTTGCTTTAGGCCAAAACTGTTTGGGCTTGGTATATACTTTTCTTAGCGAATCAATGGTAAGCCCATCACTTCCCATCCAATCATTAGATTTAAAGGAAATGAGCAATAAACCACTGAAAAGAAAAGCTAAACCAAACAGTATTTTGTTCATGGCCGCTAAAATAAGAAATTCTCAGACACCTGTTCCTAAACCTGATGAGGCTCAGTTTTTACGCTGGCCGCCAATTTCTTAGTTCTGTTTTGGAACCTGATGAACAATAGAATAGAAGCCGTTAACAAACCAAACGTTAGGCCATACCAAATCCCTTCAACACCCATTTTCAACTCTATCCCCAAAACATATCCTACAGGGATTCCAATGACCCAATAAGATAGGAAGGTAATAAAAGTAGGTACATTCACATCTCCAAGACCTCTCAAAACACCTAAACCAACAACTTGTGTACCATCAAACAACTGGAAAAATCCCGCTAATATCAATAGTTGGGCTGCAATGGTAATGACGGTTTGGTCGCTAGTATAAATGTAAGGCAAATAATTGTTGGCCAACATAAATATCAAGGCAGTAAAAGACATAAACACAATCACAATGTGATAACTGGCAATGGCCGAAAATCGTAAAGAGGTGAAGTTTTTACTCCCAAAGTTGTTACCCGTTTTAATAGTGGCTGCATTGGCAATTCCGGTAGCCAGCATATAGGTAAGTGCTGCTAAAGACAACGCTGTAAAATGGGCAGCTTGTTCTATTTTGCCAATACTACCAATTAAAATCCCCGCACCACTAAAGGCACTAATTTCAAAGGAATATTGCAGTGCCACTGGTGCACCTAGTTTCACAATTTTCCTTATCCTTCCGAAATCAAACGAAAACAATTTAAACTCGGTAAGGTAGGCCTTAAAGTTCTTTGAATTAAACACGTAAGCTCCCATGGCTATGGCCATTAAAATACGGTCAATCAACGTACTTAAACCTACACCGCTCACACCCATCGGCTTGAGGCCAAACATCCCTTTTACAAAAATAATCCCCAATATAACGTTGATGACGTTACCCCAAATGGAAATTAACATGGCTTGTTTGGTAAACCCCAAACCTTCGGTAAACTGTTTAAATACCTGAAAAATCATTAGGGGGAATATGGACACGCCCATGAACATTAAATATGGTTTGGCATGCATCACCACATCCGGCGATTGTTTAAGATGATCAATTACAAAGTAATACACGATCAACACCAAACTATACAATACTACACTGGCAATTAGATTGATCAGCAAGCTATTGGAAATGAGTTTACCGCATTCTACTTTATTACCGCCACCATTGGCCTGTGCAATTAAGGGAGTTAAACCATATGAAATACCCAAGCCTAACACTAAAATGAGCATGAAAAGGCTATTCACCAAAGAAACAGCCGCTAACTGTACAGTTCCCGCAAAATGGCCTACAATCATCCCATCGGCCATATGTACCAAGGTATGGCCCAATTGCGAAAGCACAATAGGTAAGGCTAAAATGAGGTTATCTTTGTAGTAAGATTTGTATTTGGTAAATGAATAAGTAAACATAGGCCGCAAAATTCGGAATTTTAAACGGGATTATTCTCTGATGAACGTCATACTCGTATTTCCCTAGCGGAGAGAAAAGCAGCTTAAAATTTATTGTTTTCTACTTTCAAATCTGCCATCACGTAATATTCTTCCTTTTCTGTAATGTGAGGTAAAATGATACCCGATAGGATAAGATTAACAATGATTTTTTGCGCTTTACGATAGGCACTTCTGGTCAATTTACTAAATTCCTTAAGCGTAATGCGGCCATTGGCTCCAAGATACTCCAACAAAATCTTTTCCTGTTCAGAGTAGGTAATTAGCGTACCTTCTTCGTGATTATCTTTCTTTAATACATCAATTAAAATTTTGCTGGCTAGCACTGTTTTATCTTTTACCCTAAAATAAACCCACCATTTACCATGCTCATCTAGCGCATAATGAGGTTTTATATCACTTTTCGGGATTTCGGCTACCAATACCAATTTATCATCCACAAAATATTCCTCAAAACGAGGTTCAATAGCAGGTTTGCAGAATTGGTGTGCCGCTTTGGAAATCATGTATTTTTCTTCCTCTTCAGATTTTACACCTTTAATTGAACCATCATCAGCCACACCAATTAACAAACGACCGCCCTGATTATTGGCAAAGGCCACCAAAGTCTTGGCAATCTTTTCGCAATTACTAATGGTCTTTTTAAAGTCTAAACTAACATTTTCGCCTTCAAGGATCAATCTTTTAATATTCATTTCAGACCATTTAAATAGTGTGTGTAACAAGCTCTTAACTTCTATTTTCAGTTAAATAGCTACTCGTTGTTTCTCTCCCGGAAACTTAATTCTCAAATACACCTCGTTCATTACCGTGGCACAAAGCTCTCCCTGTTTATTATATAGTTCCATAGGATAAGCCTTTACAAATTTTCCATATTCATTCAGCGCTTTTTCCGCTTCGGCCATCATTTCGTCAGTAATTTTCAACGTGAAATACAAACTGGTAAGTCCTGGCTTAATGTATTGTATAGAAGCACTTTTGAGCCAAACCCTACATTTATAGCCTTTACGTTGCATCAATTGGTCAAACAAAATGGCGTAAAAAGGATCTGTGGCGGCATAAATGGTACCACCAAAAATAGATCCATTATAGTTTCTATTTAAAAAGCTATTGCTAATTTTAACATCAACCCCTCTAAATCCTTTATGAAACTTTTTCACCCAAATACGCTGGAACAACAAAGGAGGGTATAAGCTCAATGCCCATTTCAGGGTTCTCTCAGAAACAATCATTACTGCTAAATATCATCATTTGCATTGAAGTAAAAAAACTTTGTGCAAAACTTAATCTGTACATAACTTTTCATTACAACCACACCAATAATATCCCCTTAAAATTCCTATTCATTTACGATTAGATAAATTCTGCTGATGTGTGGCTTTTTTGATTATTGATGCAATATTTTGTAACATTTTTAAAGTGCTTAAAACTTTTCCACAATGGCACTTAAAGTGTAGCTTATTTTGCTAAATTCGCAAGGTTATAATAAAACATATAATCTTGTATTGGCGGCAGAAGATTGAAGTAAAAAACGCTCAACATATGACGCAAATGCAAAACATAGAAATTTATGGCAGAAGATTTAGAAAATCAAGAGAACGAAAATAAGATTATCCCCATCAATATAGATGAGCAGATGAGAACTGCTTACATCGACTATTCGATGTCGGTAATTGTGAGTAGGGCACTACCCGATGTGCGTGATGGTTTGAAACCAGTGCACCGTAGGGTACTTTATGGAATGTTAGACCTAGGTGTAGGCGCTGGCAAACCGTACAAAAAATCAGCACGTATTGTTGGTGAGGTATTAGGTAAGTACCACCCACACGGTGATTCATCTGTATATATGACCATGGTACGTATGGCCCAACCTTGGAGCTTACGTTACATGATGGTTGACGGACAAGGTAACTACGGTTCTGTGGATGGCGACTCGCCAGCGGCAATGCGTTATACCGAGGCCCGTTTCCAAAAAATTGCGGAAGAAATGCTGGCCGATATCAATAAAGATACGGTAGATTTCCAAAACAACTTTGATGATTCCCTAGAGGAGCCAACGGTATTGCCTTCAAAAGTGCCAAACTTGTTAATCAACGGTTCTTCTGGTATTGCAGTAGGTATGGCCACCAACATGGCTCCACATAACCTTACCGAAACCATTAATGCTACTGTTGCTTATATAGACAATAGAGAAATTACGATTGCTGAACTGATGAAGTTCATTAAAGCACCTGATTTCCCTACTGGAGCTATTATATATGGTTATTCAGGCGTACAAGAGGCTTTTGAAACCGGTAGAGGTCGTATTGTGATGCGTGCTAAAGCCGAAATTGAGAACAATAAAGATCGTGAAGTAATTATTGTTACCGAAATCCCTTATTTGGTGAATAAAGCCATGATGATTGAGCGTACCGCTGAATTAATTGGTGAGAAAAAAATCGAGGGTATTTCAAACATCAAAGATGAATCCAACAAGGACGGTATCCGCATTGTTTATGAAATCAAGAGAGATGCCAATGCCAATATCGTATTAAACAACTTATTTAAGCAAACTGCGCTACAAAGTTCATTCAGTGTAAATAACATTGCTCTGGTAAACGGCCGTCCGCAGTTATTAAACCTTAAAGATCTTATCCATCATTTTGTTGAACACAGACATGATGTGGTTGTTCGTAGAACACGTTTTGAATTGGCAGAAGCTGAGAAACGTGCGCACATTTTAGAAGGTTTACTGATTGCCTTAGATCATATTGAAGAGGTAATCAAATTGATCCGTGCATCGAGTACACCTGATGAAGCTAGAACAGGCTTGATGGAAACCTTTGGTTTAACCGACATTCAAGCTCGTGCAATCCTTGACATGACCTTACGTAGGTTAACAGGACTAGAGCGTGATAAGATCAAAGAAGAATACGCAGAATTGATGAAAACTATCGAGTACTTGAAATCTGTATTGGCAGATGAAGGTCTTCGTATGAAAATCATCAAAGATGAGTTAACTGAAATGCGTGATAAATACGGTGATGAGCGTAGAACAAGTATTGTTCACTCAGCCGAAGACATGAGCATGGAAGACTTCATTGAGGATGAAGAGGTAGTCATCACGATTTCTCATGAAGGTTACATTAAACGTACACCAGCTACCGAATACCGCACACAAAGCAGGGGAGGCAAAGGAGCTAAGGGAAGTGATTCAAGAAATGAAGACTTTATTGAGCATCTATTAATTGCCACCAACCATAACTATATGTTGTTCTTTACCGAAGCAGGTAGATGTTTCTGGTTAAGAGTTTATGAAATTCCAGAAGGTACCCGTCAAAGTAAAGGGCGTGCCTTGCAAAATATCATCAATATTCCTAAGGAAGAAAAAGTAAAAGCCTACATCAAGGTGAAAAACTTAAAAGACCAGGAATATCTGGAAAACAACTACATCATTATGTGTACCAAAAAAGGTACCATCAAGAAAACTTCTCTAGAAGCTTATTCTCGTCCACGTGTAAATGGTATCAATGCCATCAACATTAACGAAGGCGATCAACTACTAGAAGCAAGCTTAACGACTGGAAGCAGCGAAATTGTAATGGCTTTACGTTCTGGAAGAGCAATTCGCTTTAACGAAAGTACTGTTAGACCGATGGGTAGAACTGCTACCGGCGTACGTGGCGTAACTTTAGCACACGATAAAGATGAAGTAGTGGGCATGATTGCCATTGACAATGCAGATGCCACAGTATTGGTAGTTTCTGAAAAAGGATACGGAAAACGTACCGATATTGAAGACTACAGAGTAACTAACCGTGGTGGTAAAGGCGTAAAAACCATTAGTATTACCGATAAAACAGGTGACCTAGTAGCCATTAAAAATGTAACTGATGCGGATGATTTGATGATCATCAATAAATCAGGTATTGTTATTAGAATTGCCGTAAGTGAGCTAAGAGTAATGGGTAGAGCTACTCAGGGGGTTCGTTTAATTACTTTAAAAGGTAGCGACGAAATTGCATCTGTTGCTAGAATTGACCATGAAGAAGAGGAAGAGGAAAACGAAGAACTGGTAAACGGTGAAAACCCAACTACAAATGGAGAAGTAAGTAGCGAAGGAGAAAGCAATAGCGAAGAAAATTAATTAATTGAATAAATTTAAACCGAAATCCATTACGTTTGTTAAAATTTCTAGTAATATCGTAATGGGTTTCCCGTTAAAGAACAATAATTTATAAGTAATGAAAAAATTAATTTTAAGTGTAGGTATCTTGAGTTTATCAGCATTTGCCTATGCCCAAAAATCAGAAGTTTCTGAAGCAAAAAAATCTTGGGATTTGTTCCAGGCGATGAACCAGGCACAGAACCTTCAAAAGAACTTGGAGAACCTAAACAAAGGTTTAGCCCATACTGATGCTGCTATTGCTCACGAAAAAACCAAAAACACGGTAGAGCCATGGTCTTACAGAGCTTCAATGGCCTCGGCAATTGCTTTATTGGATACAACTAGTGAAGCAAATTCAGTTGCAAAACAAAAAATTGCTGAAGAAGCCATTCTAAAAGCAGAAGAATTGGATAAAAAAGGCGACCATAAAGATGCAATTGCCAATGCGAAAATCAATATCACTAATGCAATACAGTCAAGAGGCATTAGAGCTTACAATAAAAAAGATTACGCTACTGCATTTAAAGTTTTCACTGAAATTACAGAGAAAAATCCTACCGATACTTCAATGTATCTAAATGCAGGTGTGGCTGCGAAACAAGCTCAGAATTATGCTGGTGCAGTTAAAAACTTTAAAAAAGTAGTTGAACTTAACTCTCCAGATTCTAAAAACCTTTTATTGGAAACCATTAATATTGAATTGGTAAACTTAAAAGATACTACAGCAGGTTTAGCAACCATTGAACAAGCATTGAAAAAATTCCCAGATGATCCTGATTTTGTAGGTACCCAAACAGATATCTATATTGTTAGAGGCGAAATTGAGAAATCGCAGGAATCTTTAGGTAAGCTAATTGCAAAAGATCCTAACAAAGCAATTTATCATTTCCTTTTAGGTGAGACTTATTACAAACAAGCGCTTAACGTACAAAACGAAAGACAAAAAATCGATGCCAAAAAAGTAAAAGAGTATAACGCTTTAACGACTAAAATGACAGGATTGATTGACAAAGCATTGCCTTTCTATAAAAAAGCGTACGAGCTAGATCCTAAAGCAACACATACTTTAGAAGCATTGAAGCAAATTTATGCTTTCAAAAATGATACAAAAAGTTACGAAGAGGCTAAGAAACTTCTAGATGCCCTTCAGCAAAAACAATAAATCAACTGAATAATCAGTTATTAAAAAAGGGAGATAATTAAACTTTATCTCCCTTTTTTAGTTATTTTGTATAAAGCTTTTTTAACTGATGCGTAAAATACTATTCAATATATTTGCTCTACTGCTGTTTAGCCAACTGGCATTTTCTCAAGGTTCTCAAATTAAAATAGCTAATAATAGCTTAGCTAAGCTACAAAATAGTATTGCTGAAAAAGCAGATGCCAAAAAGCAGTTGACCATCATAGGAGAGGGGATTAAAGCTATTGACCTTGCCGAAAAAGATAAGAAAACCAAAAATTGGCCAGAAACATGGGCAATCAAAGCATATCTAAGTTCTTACATCGCACTTATTGATGAAAATGATGCAAATGCAGACAAATATTTCCAATTTGCGCAAGATGCGTTAACACAAGCTACTAAACTAGATAAGTTTCAATCTAATACGGAACTTATTAAAGCGGCAGATCATAATATCCATGTTAAAAGATTGCGCAAAGGAACCGAAGCCTTCCAACAAAATGACTTCGCAACAGCTTACGACTTATTGAAAAATGTAAGTGATTTTATGCCAGCAGACACCTTATTGGCTACCAACGTAGCCTTGTGTGCACAAAATTTACAGTTGTATAACGATGCGCTTTCATACTACATCAGAGCAAAAGAAAAAGGAGCAAAGAATCCGGCTTTGTTTCAAAATATCGCGAATATTTATGCTTCAAAATTTGAAACAGAACTAGCTATTAAAACGCTAGAAGAAGGCTTGGCATTAAATGCTTATCATCCGCTGCTTACCAACGACTATATCAATTTGCTGTTAGATACCGAGCAATACGAGAAAGCAACAAGGGCTGTAGAAAATTCGCTAAAAACAGACAAACGGAGTAAGTTGTTGTTTTTCTTATATGGTTATCTACAGCAAAACCAAGTTAAAAATATTGCTACAGCAGAGTTATCGTATCAAAAAGCGTTAGAAGTAGACTACAATTATTTTGACGCACTTTATCAGTTGGCTTTGGCGTATATCCAAAATGCCAATCAAGCTTTGGCTCAAAAAGACACCAAAAAATTTACGGCCAATATCAATCGTGCAGAGTATTCATTATTACGGGCACATGATATCAACATCAATCATAAAAATACCATCAAACTATTGATAGATATTTACACCCGTAAAAATAGGCTTGATAAAGTACAGGAGCTTAAACGTAAACTTAACGAATTCTAAATAATTGGTCTCTTTTTCCATTGCAATTCAATTTACTGTGCTGAGGGGATAATGGTCTATAAACTTAACATAACGTAAATTATACAACAAACATAAATATCCTTTATATTTCCTAAATTAGCTGCAATTTCTAACCCAAATAAAACAATAATATACAGATGAAAAATATCGCTGTAATTGGCTCAGGCACTATGGGAAACGGCATTGCACATACCTTTGCCCAATTTGGCTATGCCGTAAACTTAATAGATATCAATGCCGAAGCCTTAAAAAAAGCTATTGATACCATTAGCAAAAATTTAGATCGCCAAGTTGCTAAAGGCACACTTACGGAAACCGACAAAGAAAATACGCTAAAAAATCTGAGCACACATACAGATTTGAAATCTGCAGTAACCAATGTAGATTTAGTGGTTGAAGCTGCGACAGAAAATATAGACTTGAAACTTAAAATATTTAAGGATTTAGACGCGTTTACGAAACCAGAAACCATTTTGGCCACCAACACATCCTCCATTTCTATCACTCAAATTGCCGCTGTAACTAACCGTGGCGATAAAGTAATTGGCATGCACTTCATGAATCCAGTGCCCATTATGAAACTGGTTGAAGTCATTCGCGGCTATGCAACTAGCGACATAACTACAAATTTAGTTATGAAATTGTCCCAGAAATTAGATAAAGTTCCGGTTGAGGTGAACGATTATCCTGGTTTTGTAGCTAACCGTATTTTGATGCCTATGATCAATGAAGCCATTTACTCGCTTTACGAAGGCGTTGCTGGCGTTTATGAGATTGACACCGTGATGAAACTGGGAATGGCGCACCCTATGGGACCATTACAATTGGCCGATTTTATTGGTTTAGATGTATGTTTAGCCATTTTAAATGTACTGCATCAAGGTTTTGGAAATCCTAAGTATGCCCCCTGCCCTCTCTTGGTAAATATGGTTACCGCCGGCAAAAAAGGTGTTAAAAGTGGCGAAGGATTCTACGATTACAGCAACGGCATTAAAGAAGCCAAAGTTGCAGCCAAGTTTAGTTAAATCAATCATTAGAAGCGCAAAATATTGCTGTAAAATACCGATAGTCCTGCCATTCGCTTTACTTCGCCTTTCGTAAACTCAAGGCTTCGTGTTCGCTACTGTCAGGGCTATTTTATTTCTGCCTGTGCAATATCATACCTATATAAAACCTACAAAAAAGCTATATTTGTTTCATGAACGAAAATCTTGACCCTTCTTCAGAGAACTTAAGCCCAACGGAACGTGATATTGAAAAAGTATTGCGCCCGCAGGAGTTTGAGGACTTTACGGGACAGGATAAAATTCTAGAAAACCTGAGAATTTTCGTGAAAGCTGCCAAATTACGTGGCGAAGCATTAGATCATGTGCTTTTACATGGCCCTCCAGGATTAGGTAAAACTACCCTCTCGCATATCATCGCCAACGAAATGGGCGTAAATATCAAGGTAACATCTGGTCCTGTATTGGATAAACCTGGAGATTTGGCTGGCCTCTTAACCAATTTGGACAGTGGCGATATTCTTTTCATCGACGAAATCCATCGTCTATCACCTTTGGTCGAAGAATATCTTTATTCGGCCATGGAAGATTTTAAGATTGATATCATGCTGGAAAGCGGTCCTAATGCTCGTTCAGTACAAATAGGTCTTAATCCGTTTACCTTAGTAGGTGCTACTACCCGTTCTGGTTTGCTTACAGCACCATTAAGAGCTCGTTTTGGCATCAATTCGCGTCTAGCTTATTATGACGCCAAACTGTTGACTACGATTGTTTTACGTTCATCAGCTATATTAAATACACCTATTACCGAAGAAGGCGCTTATGAAATTGCCCGTCGCAGTCGCGGTACCCCTCGTATTGCCAATGCCTTATTACGTCGTACCCGCGATTTTGCACAAATTAAAGGTAATGGCAAAATTGATACAGACATTGCCCGTTATGCTTTGTCTGCACTTAATGTAGATGAGCATGGCTTGGATGAAATGGACAATAAGATTTTGTTGGCTATTATCGACAAGTTTAAAGGTGGACCTGTTGGGCTAAAAACCATTGCCACTGCCGTTGGAGAAGATGATGGCACGATTGAAGAAGTATACGAGCCTTTCTTGATTCAAGAAGGTTATTTAATGCGCACCGCTCGTGGTCGTGAAGTAACCGAAGCGGCTTACAAGCATTTAAATCGTGTTAAATTAGGACAAACAGGAAAATTGTTTTAAATTGGGTAAAAACCAATTAAGAAATTTTTCATGAAATTTTTACGCTCCCTCATTATCATTACTTTTCTTTTTAAATTTTCTCATGCTCAATTAAACCATTACGAGATCATAGGTGATGTTAAAAATATCCCTGCAAAAATGGTTTACCTAAGGGTAAACAAAACAAATCCTGTTGACCAAAAGATGTATCGAGCCATTATAGATTCTTCCACAATAAACAGTGGCAAGTTTATCCTAAATAGAGATACCAATATTATTGACCCACGGACTTCTACTTCGATTGATTACTGGGATACCATCAATAAAAGATATGTAAGCCTTTATTTCCAAAATCCATATAGCAAACAAAAACATTCGAATTTTATACTAGAAAACGCAAAAATCCACATAGTTGGCAACTTAATTGATAAAAATGGTATTAAAGTCGAAGGAAGTAAAGAAACTGATTTCTATTTCAAATACATCAAAAGCCTGTATACATTTCCTGACACAAATGCGATAGAAAAGAAGATTGTACAATTCACAAAATCAAACAATAAGGCAGCATTAGAGTTAGCCTTGACAGAAAAAAAGGATAGTATTGACATCTTCAAAAAACGCATCAAAGAAATAATTATCAACAACCCATCTAATTATTTATCCCTAAGCTTTCTCGAACAAAAATCAGTATATTTTTCTGCCAAAGAGTTAAAAGAATTAAAATCTGTAATTGGCGAAAACTATATAAATACCGACGTGGCATCAAAATTAGATGCCTTTATTAGACATATTGATAAATTGGAACTTGGAGAGGAATTTCCAAGCTTTAGCTATTTTGATGAATTAGGAAAAGCTTACTCCCTTGAAGAAGTTAAAGGTAATCGAGGAACACTAGTAATGTTTTGGGGAAGCTGGTGCGAGCCATTTAGAACAGAGATATCTAACTTAAAGAATTTATATCAGCTTTATCGTGAACAAGGAGTGAATTTTGTGGGTATCTCTACAGACCATGATATCAGCAAGTGGCGACAAGCGCTCGAAGCCGAAAAAATGCCATGGACAAATCTTTCAAATTTACCCGGTGACCATAAAGAAATCATAAAACGTTATTATTTGGATAATGCTCCATTGATGTTTTTACTAGATAAAGATGGAAAGATATTAATGAAATATGAGGCCAATGTTTCACAAGTCAAAGATGCGTTGTTGAAACTTTAGAATCCTGAAACTAACATCCCCATCTAAACCTGATTGTTTAATGTCATTCAGAGCGAAGCGAAGAGTCTGTACTTTGAGGATTCCTTGTTCCTCAGCATGACAGCAGAATTTAAACATAATTTATTTTCCAAAAACAACCCATAACCCTTTATTAATTAATTTGATATACCTTTTTAATAGTCTCATTTATTAATGGTAAATTAAGGTCTGGTAAACATTCAGTTTGCTTTTTTGTTCATTATACATATGAATATAGAATTACGTAAGCTCACCATTGAAGATTACAACGACCTCAAAGAATCCATGCAACAAGCCTATTTAGATAGTGGCAATGGCGTATGGAGCCGAGCAAAAATCAACGATTTACTGAGAATTTTTCCTGAAGGACAGCTATGCATCGCTGTTGACGGTAAGGTTGTGGCCTGTTCGTTATCTATTATTGTAGACTACGATATATTTGGCGACAACCACACCTACGAAAAAATCACAGGAAAATACACTTTTTCGACGCATACGCCACAGGGCAACGTCCTTTACGGGATTGAAGTATTTGTTCATCCGGAATATAGAGGGTTAAGATTAGCCAGGCGTTTATATGAAGCCAGAAAAGAACTTTGTGAACTGCTTAATTTAGAAAGCATTATTGCCGGTGGACGTATTCCTGGTTATCATGAATATGCAGATAAGTTGAGTCCTCGCCAATATATTGATAAAGTAAGGGCAAAAGAGATTTACGACCCTACTCTGAGCTTCCAAATTTCCAATGATTTTCACGTACGTAAAGTTTTAAAAAACTACTTGCCCGGCGATTTGGAGTCAAAAGAATATGCTACGCTGATTGAGTGGAACAATATCTATTATCATGATAATGTTTCCCCACGTTCGGCTAAAACCATCAGATTGGGTTTAGTGCAATGGCAAATGCGCTTATTTAATGATTTAGAAGCTTTTTACGAACAAGTGGAGTTTTTTGTAGATGCAGTAAGTGGCTACAAATCAGATTTCATCATGTTTCCAGAGTTTTTCAATACCCCTCTCCTACAACCTTACAACCATTTACCGGAGCAGGAAGCCATGAAAAAACTGGCGGATAAAACGGAGGAAATTGTACAAAAACTACAAGAATATGCTGTTTCCTATAATGTGAACATTATTGCCGGAAGCATGCCTATAAAAGAAAAAGGCAAATTATATAATGCTACTTACCTGTGCCATAGGAATGGCCTAACGGAAGATTACCGTAAAATACACATTACGCCTAACGAGAAAAAATATTACGGCATGAGCGGTGGCGATAAAATTGGGGTGTTTGATACAGATTGTGGTAAAGTGGGCATTTTAATTTGCTATGATGTGGAATTTCCGGAGCTAAGTCGTATTTATGCCGATCAGGGCATGCAAATTTTGTTTGTTCCTTTTTTAACTGACACACAAAATGGCTATACCCGCGTGCGACACTGTGCACAAGCCAGGGCCATTGAAAATGAATGTTACGTAGCGATTGCAGGCTGTGTGGGTAATTTGCCTAAGGTGAATAACATGGATATTCAATTTGCACAATCGGCGGTATTTACACCTTCAGATTTTGCTTTTCCAACCAATGCAATCAAGGCGGAAACTACGCCTAACACGGAAATGATGCTGATGGTAGATGTAGACTTACACTTATTGGATGAACTGCACCATTTTGGAACAGTGAAGATTTTAAAGGATAGGAGAACAGATTTATACGAAGTAAAGCTGCTCAAATAAGCAGCTTTACAATCAAAATAGAAATGAATGGTCCGCTATTTGGTCACATTATTTCTGAAAAAGATAAACCAAACCACTAGCAAAACTACTATTACAATTGGTATGATCCATTTCATAGCCTGACCAGCACCTTCATTATCTGGTTCATTTACCGTTGGTGCTGGTTTCGGATTTTCTTTATGCGCATCATAGTTATGCTCTACGTCGTGCGTTACATGTTTATTTTCGTTTCCTATATTTTCGGTCTGATTTTCCATAACTCGAGATTTAAATTTAGTAGTGCATGGCAATAACCCTTATTGCTTTAACTTAAACAACCAAGCGCTATAAAAGGTTTTTTAGCTAAATGGCTATCTTTGTAGAGAATGTTCAGTCAAGCCAGTAGATATAGCCATATGATCAAGCAAGAAGCCCTTCGTTTAGGCTTTATGGCCTGTGGCATTGCCAAAGCTGAATTTTTGGAAGATGAGGCTCCGCGTTTAGAAAACTGGCTTAAAAGCAATCATCACGGCGAAATGGGCTACATGGAAAACTATTTCGATAAACGTTTAGACCCAAGATTATTGGTAGAGGGCTCAAAATCAGTAGTTTCACTAACATTAAACTATTATTCGGAAGAAAAACAGCTTGATGAGCATGCCCCAAAAATTTCTAAATATGCGTATGGAACGGATTATCATTCTGTAATTAAAGAAAAACTACAGGAGCTGATGCATTTTATCCGCGAAAATATTGGCGAAGTTGATGGTCGTTGTTTTGTAGATTCTGCTCCAGTAATGGATAAAGCTTGGGCACAAAAGGCTGGCTTAGGTTGGCGGGGTAAAAACTCGAATTTAATCAGTAAACAAGCGGGATCATTTTTCTTCCTGGCAGAACTGATCATCGACTTGGAATTGGAATATGACACCCCCTTTCCTACCGATCATTGCGGTTCCTGCACTCGTTGTATTGATGCTTGTCCTACCGATGCTATTGTAGCTCCCTACACTGTCGACGGCAGCAAATGTATTTCGTATCTTACCATCGAGCTTAAAAACGAAATTCCCAATGAATTTAAGGGAAAAATGGACAATTGGATGTTTGGTTGCGACGTTTGCCAAGATGTTTGCCCGTGGAATAGATTCGCTACTGTTCATCACGAAGAAAATTTTAAACCTAAGGAAGAACTACTTGGCCTAAGTAGAAATGAACTAATAGACATGACGGATGAAGTATTTAAAAGAGTCTTTAAAAATTCACCCGTAAAACGTACCAAGTTCTCGGGCCTTAAACGTAACATTGATTTTTTACAACAATCATGAAAAGATTTTCAATATTGTTTTTTTGTTTAGTCTTTAGCTTTGGAACATCTGCGCAGGAGCTTAAGCTAAAGAAAAGGAAAACCAACGCACTTACTGGAAGCCAATTTATAAAGCAGATAGCCGACACCAGCATTAGCCTTTCTGACCGTGAAGAGATGATATGGAATGAAGTGAAAAATGGCAATATTCCATCTTTTTTAAGAAAATTAAAACCTTTAGAAATAAATAAAGTAATCAACACAATTAATTATAAATTAATTATTTATACCATTACAGATTACTTATCCATCGGTACAGATACAGATTATTTGTACATGCCCACCACTCCTATGCTTGCCCAACGCATTGCAACCTTAACCCACACCTTATTACCTACCAAAAGCATGGTCGATGAAATCTATCAACAGGCAGTTACCAAGCTAGAACCGCAACCTATTCCTCCAACTAAAGCAATGACTACCGTACCCGTTTTTGCTGTGCATAACCAAATAGTCTTGAAACAATTGCAAGCATTGGGTAGTAATTATAAACAGGGCAATTTAACGGCGGGGAATAAAAAAGACATCATTATCTCTAACAAAATATATGGGCAACCTACACCCAGAGTAGTGATTTATGGTTGGCATAAGCTAGATGGCAAGGCCATACAACCTGTTTACAACAAACATATCAATACTTGGGCCGATTATAGCCATGGAGTGCGCCTGGTGAGTGATACTGGCTATTTAAATGGAAAAAAAATAAAGCTGATTGATATTCTAAAAGACCCAACCCTTCATAAATTGCTGAGTGATGAAGGTGTTATACCGTTAGCAAAATATCCATTAGACTAGGATAATGTAGGTATTACTTATTGGGTTTGCTTACGTACTTATTCCCTTTAAGATAAAACCTAAAAGGCCACAACGCATGCTCTTGCGCATAGGCTACGCCTATACGTGTGGTAGTTACGACCTCGTCTTCCCTATACAAGTTACCTCCATCTTCAATCCAAATTTCATTAGCAGATAGTTCTTTAGCATTAAGTTGTTTATCTATACCTAAAGCTTGTGACAATGCTCCCGGGCCGGCTGTAATACGCGGGGCTAGTTTCTCCATTTTTCTCCTCTCTAACATCAATGCAACACCTTCCGTGGGTTCAATGGCCCTAATGAGCACTGCTTGTGGATTTCCTTTGACGCCACTTACCACATTTAATAAATGATGAATACCGTAGCACAAATAAACGTAAGTTACACCTCCAGATAAATACATGGTTGCTGTTCTCCTGGTATTTCTTCCACCATAGGCATGACACGCCTTATCCACTACGCCATCGTAAGCCTCTGTTTCGGTAATGATGCCGCCTGTAAGTTTGCCATCAACATTAGTGAAGAGCTTTTTGCCTAGCAACTGTTTAGCTACCTCAACAACGTCTTCATTTTGATAAAACGATGCAGGTAGTTTAGCCATTAATTAAGCTTAAAATTTCCTTTAAGCATTTAGCATCAACTTCATTAAAATGAGATAGATATTCACTATCAACATCTAAAACTCCCACAATTTGATGGTTGATATAAAAAGGCAATACAATTTCAGATCTAGACGCCGAAGCACAGGCTATATGCCCGGGAAATTCATCAACATTTGGCACAACCAGCACTTCTTCTTGCTGCCAAGATGCACCACAAACACCTTTCCCTTTTTTGATACGTGTGCAAGCAACAGGCCCTTGAAAAGGACCCAACACCAATTCATCAGCTTTAACTAGATAAAAACCTACCCAAAACCAATTGAATTGTTCTTTGAGTGCTGCGCAAACATTGGCCAAATTAGCAATCAAATCGGTTTCGCCTTCAACCAAGGCTTTAATTTGTGGAATAATGGATTGGTACTTTTCTTCTTTCGAAGCTTCTTTCAAAATGGTTAAATCTTCTGCCATGGCACAAATTTAATCATTAAACCGCTGGAAGCATTACGCTAAAAATAAAATGGAAATGAAATGAGATTACCGCAAGGTTCTTCTTCCGTATATACTGTACGCTAGCAGACCAAGAAACGGAAATATCACAACGATATTGGTCCAAGCAGTTTTATGCTGCCTTTTTTTTGTGTTGGCAGTGCGTTTGGCTATATCGTTTACTGCCCAAGCAGATAGCCCCATCCAAAGCAGAATAGCAGCGATTAGAATATAAGCCAAAGCGTTCATTTCATAAATCTAAACAAAAACTCCACAAAACACAACTATTCAACATCTGTAGTTTGGGTAAAACAATTTACTTAGTTTTGAACGATTAGAACTTAACTAACAACACAATGAACAAGAAAAGCTTATTAATTACTTTACTTCTAGTTGGTGGTTTAAGCCATTTAGGCTACAAACTACGTGATGAAGGAATGTTTCCTTTGAGCGAAATCAGCAAATTAGATTTAAAGAAAGCCGGTTTAAAAATCGATCAAAACGAAGTATATAACCCTAACGGCATCAGCCTAGTAGATGCATTGGTTAATGTTGGCGGCTGCACCGGGTCTTTTGTATCAGACGAAGGCTTGATCATCACCAATCACCATTGCGCATTTAGTGCCGTGCAATTGGCAAGTACACCTGAAAACGACTATTTAAACAAAGGTTTTGTAGCCAGAACACGTGAACAGGAAATTGAAGCAAAAGGTTTAACCTGCCGTATTACAGAGAGCTATGAAGATGTTTCTGATAAAATTTTAGGTTCCGTAGCCAACATTGAAGATCCTGCAACCCGTTTGCAAATGATCAACAACATAATGAAAAACATTGCAGTAGAGGCTGAACAAAAAGACCCAAGCATTAAAGCGGAGGTTTCGGAAATGTTTATTGGCAAAACCTATGTATTGTTCAGATACAAAACCATTCAGGATGTAAGATTGGTTTACGTACCTAATCGTCAGATTGGCGAATTTGGTGGCGAGACTGATAATTGGGTATGGCCTCGTCATACCGGCGATTATTCGTTCATGAGAGCCTATGTAGGCAAAGATGGCAAACCTGCTAAATACAGCAAAGACAATGTGCCGTTTAAACCTAAAAAATCATTGAAAGTAAATGCTAATGGCACCAACGAAGAGGATTTTGTTTTCATATTAGGCTATCCTGGCCGAACTTTCCGTCATCGCCCTGCGCAATTTATAGACTACCAAGCTAAATACGTATTGCCTTACACTTCGGATCTATATGATTTCCAAAACACCACCATGGAAAATGTAGGCAAAAAAGATAAAGCAACAGAGATCAGGTTAGCTACCCGCATTAAACGCAATGCCAACGTCATGAAAAACTATCGTGGCAAATTGACAGGCATTAAAGGAATTGATTTAGTAGTCAGAAAACAGGAAGAAGATGCGGCGTTAGCTGAGTTTATCAACAATAATAGTGACGTAAAAGCACAATACGGCAATCTGATGGCTAACATTGACCAACTTTACAAAATCATCAATGGTGATGCCAACCGAGATCTATGGTTAAGTCAAATCTACAATTCTACCAGCCTTTTAAACTTAGCTAAAAACATTAACATCTTTAAAAGCAATCTCAATCAGCAACCCGCAGCCCAAAAGCAAAGTTATTTCGAAAACAACATCGGAAAGTTAAAACAAGCCTTAAGCACTATTTACGACGCTTATGATATTGACGTTGATAGACGTATTTTCAAACGAATGATGATGGATGCAGTAACCTTCACTCCTAACCAAAGAGTAACCGCTATCGACAAAATCATCAATCGCGGAAGCAATAACGAAGCGATGGCTAACGACTACATTGACGACACTTTTGGCTTAACTAAATTAAAAGACCAAACTTATGTATTCAACACTTTGCTAAAATCGCCAAAGGTGTTGAGCGATTATAACGACGGACTTTTATTATTGGAGAATGATATTGCTCGCCAAATAGCCGAGTTAAAGCCTGAAAAAGACCGTAGAGATGGCTTATTGAACAAACTGATGGGTGATTATGTGAATGTAAAGGAAAAGTTTCTAAAGAAAGGCTTCATCCCCGATGCGAACAGCACCTTGCGCTTAACTTACGGATATGTGAGGGGTTACTCTCCTGCCGATGCCACTTACATGTCGCCATACACCACTATTAAAGGTATTTTAGAAAAAGGCGCTACCGGTAATCCCGATTTCTTTTATCCAAACATCATTAAGGAATTATGGAACAAGAAAGATTTTGGTTCATTTGCAAAAAAAGAGCTGAATGACGTTCCGGTTGCCTTCCTTTACAATATGGATACCACTGGCGGCAATTCTGGCTCTCCAATCATGAATGCTAATGGTGAATTAATCGGCGTAAACTTTGACCGCGCTTACGGTGCCACTATCAATGACTATGCTTGGAACGAAAGCTACAGCCGTTCGATAGGCGTAGACATTAGATATGTACTTTGGGCAGCATCTAAAATTGACAAAGCCGATTTCCTACTTAAAGAAATGGGCGTAAAACTTTAGCACCAGTTTAAATGATGGCAGTGCGCAGGGTTGATTGAGCACTGCCATTATTAAGCATAACTTCATTAAAATTGAACAATAGCCATGAGAATTATAGCAGAACTTCCGCACCCACAATGCAAAATCAGCATCTTTAGCATGAACCAAAAATTCATCGTAAAATTTGAACAAGGCCCTTACGAACAGAGTTACAAAATTTCGGAATTAGACCTCACGGGAGGAGGGGTAAATGAAGTCTTTCAAATCATCGACGAAGAATTTATCGAAACTGTAGTAGAGCGTTTTAAAATCATGAGAGGTGATTTTGTAGCCGCATATCAAAGGCAGCAATAAGCCTTCATTTAAAAATCATAAACATCTATAAATAAGTACATTAAACAGTAAAACAAAATTTAATTCTGAATTTTAAACACTTTAAGGCACTGTTTAATCCAGTTATAAAAATAAATACTTTAATTGATAAAGTTAAATTATTTGATTTTTAATGTTTTATATAGTTATACAAAATATAATTTCGAAGCTAAAAAACACCAAATAAATGCAAAGTATATACAAAAAAAGACCTTTATCCCGATGATTTACCAAGCCTCATAAAAATTTGAATTTTCCAATACTAGAAGTGCTGTTTTAGATTACCTTTGTAATCCCTTCAAGAAAATTTCATGGCAAACAAAAGAAACGCTGGTGTATTCTTTATACTGGTTACTATCCTCTTCGACTGTATTGGTTTTGGCATTATTATTCCCATCATGCCCGCCCTCATTAAAGAGCTTACTGGTGCAACACTTAGTGAAGCTTCAGAATACGGTGGATTTTTACTAACTGTATATTCTTTAATGATGTTTATCTGCTCGCCAATACTTGGTGCCTTGAGCGACAAGACTGGACGCCGAACAGTATTGCTAATTTCCTTGTTTGGGATGGCCGTGGATTACTTCTTTTTATCCTTTGCCCATACCATTACCCTTTTGTTCATAGGTCGTATCGTGGCTGGGATTTGTGGAGCGAGTATTACTACCGCTTCTGCCTACATCGCCGATGTAAGTACACCAGAAAAAAGAGCGCAGAACTTTGGTTTAATTGGCGCTGCTTTTGGCCTAGGCTTTATCATAGGTCCCGTAATTGGCGGTGTATTCAGTCAATTTGGTACTCGAGTACCTTTCATGATTGCTGGAGGACTTTCATTAATCAATTGGCTGTATGGCTATTTCATCCTTCCAGAATCCTTAAAAAAGGAAAACAGACGCAAGTTTGAATGGAAAAGAGCAAATCCAGTAGGTGCTTTAATGCAAATTAAACGCTACCCTTCTTTATTGGGGTTATTAGCGGCCCTACTTATTTTGTTCATTGCGGCACAATCTACCCAAACCGTTTGGTCATTTTATACCCAAGAGAAATTCCACTGGAATGAAACTTGGATTGGTTACTCACTAGGTTTTGTAGGCCTAACCGTAGCCATTGTGCAGGGCGGGTTGATACGTGTCATCATTCCAAAATTTGGACAGAAAAAATCAATCATGTTTGGCTTATGCTTATACGTATTAGGTTTTGTGCTTTTCGCATTTGCTAGTAAGGGATGGATGATGTTTGCCTTTATGGTGCCTTATGCCCTAGCGGGAATTACCGGTCCAGCGATACAAGGTATTATTTCTACCCAAGTTAAACCAGATGAGCAAGGTGAGTTGCAAGGAATCATGACTAGTTTTATGAGTTTAGCAAGTATTATTGGTCCTTTATTGATGTCATACCTTTTTGCACATTTCACCAGCAAACAAAGTAGTATTTACTTTCCTGGGGCTCCATTTATGATGGGCGCATTGCTTACTTGCGTGTCCATTGTGATCTGTTATCAGAACTTGAAGAAACATCATTGACAAATGAGAGAATTAGTGAATTAGCTAATTACTTACCAAATTATCAAATCAGCTCATCAACTAATTACAACAGTTCCGTAGCCAAATTAGCCAACTCGCTACGCTCACCTTTTTGCAACGTGATATGAGCATACAAAGGATGATTTTTGGCGTTTTCAATGAGATAAGATAGCCCATTACTTTCCGAATCTAGGTAAGGTGTGTCTATTTGATACACATCTCCCGTAAACACAATTTTGGTATCTTCCCCTGCCCGACTAATAATGGTTTTTATTTCATGTGGCGTAAGATTTTGCGCTTCATCAATGATAAAGAAAATCTTATTTAGCGTTCTTCCTCTAATAAATGCTAACGGAGCAATTTCGATTTTCTCCGTACTTACCAACTCGTCTATCTTATGCTGTGTTTTTTCATCGTTGGCAAATTGCTCTCTGATAAATTTTAGGTTATCCCAAATGGGTGCCATGTAAGGATCTACTTTCGATTTTACATCGCCAGGCAAAAAACCAATATCTTTATTACTCAAAGGCACAATTGGCCGAGTAATGTAAATCTGTCGATAATTTCTGCGCTGCTCTAAAGCGCTCGCTAAAGCAAGCAATGTCTTCCCAGTCCCTGCATTACCTTGTATGGTCACCAGTTTAATAGCAGGATTCAACAAGGCTTCAATTGCAAAGCTCTGCTCGGCATTACGTGGCGATACACCAAAAATAGGCTCCTCTTCCACTAACTTTAAGCTGTGGTCGTTTACGTTATAAAATGCAATTTGTTCCTTGCGTTTATTTTTGAGCACATAAAAATGATTAGAGGTGGTATAGGGCAAATCTAATGCTGAGGCATTAACCACCTTATCCTTCTTCAAATCATCCAACACCGCAACATCCGACATTTTCACTGTAGTTTTGCCACTGTAAAGTTCTTCTACATTTTTCACTTTTCCGGTCTCATAATCTTCGGCATGCAATGCGAGTGCTTTGGCTTTTAATCGTAAGCAAATATCTTTCGAAACCAGTACCACTTTTTGGTTTGGATGTTCCTCCTTAAGTACCAAAGCGGCATTTAATATCCGATTATCAAACTTTCCATGACTAAATAACGTTTCCGCATTTTGTTGGCTTGGCACCTCGTCAATCTGAATTTTAAATCTTCCCGTACTTTGTTTATTCAATACCGACCATTTATTGAGCAAATTATTTTTGGAAGCTTTATCAATAATACGGATGAAATTACGAGCTTCGAAGTTGCGGGTATCATTACCACTTTTGAAATTATCAAGCTCTTCAAGCACTAGCGCCGGAACAGCTACATCGTGCTCCTGAAAGTTATTAACTGCATTGTGATCGTACAAAATTACTGAGGTATCGAGTACGAATATTTTCTTAGAAAGCTGCGGATTTTCCTTTTTTGCCATGATCATCTAAATTTAGCACTTATCGAGCAAAGATGGTATGGTTGATTAGACAAAATTTATATCAAAAAAAACGGAGAACTGCCTCTTTCGATTTAGTTCTCCGCTTAAACTCACCTTCATTCGTAAACAATGGTAAGCTATCAATCGAATTTTACTTGACCTTCTTAGCTTCCCTTTCTTTCGATTGTTCTGCCTTGAGATGATGTTCTCAAACTTTCCCTCCATAGAGTTCCAGTTTTTCCCATCATTGTCTATTTTTTATTGTTCAGTGTAAGGTATCGCTACCAATTTGCTTCTCCATCCTTCCTTGCGGATGACCTGAGATTTGCTGTCTACTTCATTTCGGTATTGAACCTCTATGAACCTACAATGTTATCGAAAACATGTAGACTGAAACAATTTTTAATCCCGAAGATTTTAGCTTTTCAACTTCATCATTCGTTTTGGATTTTTTTAGACGATCAAAGTACTTCGTGTTTGATAGTATCTAAATTACTACACGAAAGTACTTTTTACAAGAAAATTGATTTGATTTTACCAACAAGTTATTAACCAAATACTTAACATTAAAAACCCAATTATTCTTAATTATCTGGCCATATTTAGCCTATTGCCCTCTAATAAGTTAAGTTATTAACATACAACTTATTAACAAGAGCTATCAATTTCATTATTTTTCAATCGCTCTTGGCAGCGTATTTTGGTTGAGCGCATTATATTTCTTTAAAATCTCCAATGTTTTTTTGATAGGTAAAGCTTTAACTTCGCGACCATTCGCTTTGGTATCATTAGCCATAAACAATGAATTTAATAAGGCTTCTTCGGTGGCTTCCCACACCGCCAAAAACAAGGGCGACAGCTCATCGTTATTCAGATCATCAATAGCCCGCACTTTATTTTTGGTTTGATATGGTATCCTATTCTTCTCATAAGTAGAAAATGCGACCGCATAATCACCACTTCCATTAGACGAAAAAGCACCGACGTTACCAAAGGCGATATAGGATCTTTTGGCTAGACGCTCCAAATTACGATCTGAAAGCGGCGCATCGGTAGCAATAACAATCATACAAGAGCCATCTGCTTTATAAGTCTTGGTTTTATCCATCAGATAGAAGTTATTAAGCTCCCTACCTACTGGCGCACCATTGATCTGCAAGACCCCACCAAAATTTGATTGCACAAGCACGCCAACTGTATAACCACCTTTGGATGCTGGTAAAACTCTAGAAGAAGTGCCAATGCCACCTTTAAAACCTAAGGCCTCTGTTCCGGTACCTGCCCCTACACAACCTTCATTTACAGCCCCTTCCTTAGCTTCTTTAAGCGCTTTCAAAACATCTTCAGTATGCACATGTCGACCTCTGATATCGTTCAATCCACCATCATTGGTTTCTCCAACCATTGCATTTACCGACCTTACCTGTTCGTTCCCAGGCTGTGAAAGCATGTAATCGAGCAAGGCATTGGCCACCAAAGGTGTATTTAAGGTATTGGTTAAAAGAATAGGTGTTTCTAAGTTTCCCAGCTCTTTAATTTGCGACAAGCCCATAGATTTTCCAAAACCATTACCTACGTAAATAGCCGCAGGAACCTTGTCCTGAAAAACATTGCCTCCATGAGGAATAATAGCGGTCACTCCCGTCCTTACCGAATCTCCTTTGACCAGTGTAGTATGACCAACCTTCACTCCTGCTACATCTGTAATGGCATTATATTTCCCTGGATTAAGTATACCGGTATAAACACCAAAATCACGGGCTCTTCCCCGCTTTTCCTGAGCATGAGCTGTTACTGTCAGAACCGTCAATCCTATGGTCAAAATAGTATTTATCTTCATATCATTAGTATTAGCATAAATTCTTACTAAGCTATGGATATGCTTAAAAGTTTACAAATGAGGAAAGCTATTATTTCTCGCCAATTTTAAAATCTTTTCAGCGCAAATAGTGTTAGATTTGTATATGCTTCAACGCCCAATTAGAGATACCCAAGATTTTTTATTGAGCAATTACTTTGCAGAAGGCCTTCGAATTAGTTTCGGTGTGCTCTGTCCTTCATTAATCATGGCTCATTTTGGGATGTTGCAATATGGTATGACTTTGTCATTGGGTGCACTATGTGTAAGCATTGTAGATTCTCCAGGACCTATCCACCACCGTAGAAATGCCATGTTGGTGACTACGGCATTATTATTCTTGGTAACGATCATTGTTGGTCTAACTAATAAGAGTAATGTTTTTACAGGTGTTTTAATTGTAGTATTCAGTTTCGTGTTCTCCATGTTATTCTTATATGGAAACAGAGCTGCCTCTATCGGCACTTCAGTGTTGCTGATCATGATTTTGAGTATCGATGATATCAGGCCATGGCAAGAAGTAATTTTCTACAGCATATTGGTATTTATCGGAAGTATTTGGTACACCTCGTTGAGTTACATTATTTACCGGTTACGACCCTATCGCCTTGCGCAACAAACTTTAAGCGATTCGATACATGAAATTGCAGATTTCCTGAGGGCCAAAGCAAAGTTTTATTCGCATAACACTAACTACGAAAAAAACTATGCCGATTTATTACAACTGCAAGTAGACGTACACCAAAAACAGGATGAGGTTAGAGAAGTGCTTTTCAAAACCAGGGAAATTGTACGAGAATCGACCCCTCAAGGCAGATTTCTGTTAATTGTTTTTACAGATACCGTAGATCTGTTTGAACAGGTAATGTCTACCTATTACAACTACAAGCAACTACACAAGCAGTTTGATGCTGTAGGAATTTTATCCCATTACGAAGAAGCCATCAATAAAATCGCTGATTCATTAGATGACATTGCTTTTGCCTTAAAAAGTGGCGGCCTTCCAACTTTAGCAGAAAATCTGGAAAATGATTTGGTAAAATTAAGGCAGGAAATTAGCGACTTAGAGCAACAAAAAGGCGAAACTTACAATACTTTGGGCATTATTGCATTACGCAATATTGAAGTAAACATTGAAAATATTGTAGGTCGTATCAAAACCATCAACCAATATTTTAACAAGAAGGAAAAGCGCAAAATTAAAAAAGGTGATGTGGATGTAGCCAAATTTGTGACCTCACAGGAAATCAACATTAAGCTATTATTAGACAACCTTACTTTTAAATCTTCTACTTTCAGACACTCGGTAAGGGTTGCTATTGTTATGTTTATTGGTTTCGTAGTGGCCAGAAGCTTGGATTTTGCCCATAGTTATTGGATTTTACTCACCATTTTGGTGATTTCAAAACCTGGTTTCAGTTTAACTAAGGAAAGAAACTATCATCGTATTATTGGCACCATTGCGGGAGCTTTTATAGGCATGGCCATTTTACATTATGTCCATGACAAGAACACTTTGTTCGTGATCCTTATCTTATTCATGATTGCAGGCTACAGCTTCCAGCGCAAAAATTACGTCGTGAGTGTATTGTTTATGACTCCTTATATCCTCATTATTTTCGAATTTTTAGGGATGGGTACCATGTCGATTGCCAGAGAAAGAATTTACGACACCTTAATTGGTTCGGGAATTGCCCTATTGGCCAGCTATTCTCTTTTCCCCAACTGGGAGCATGAAAAGGTGAAGGAAGCAATGGTGGACATGATCAATGCCAACAAGTATTATTTTGCCGAAGTAATTAAGCTGTATTTCGAAAACGGATCCGATTTAACAAGCTACAAACTAGCACGAAAAGAGGTTTTTGTAAAGAGTTCCAATTTAGCTTCACTGTTTCAGCGCATGTTTTCGGAGCCAAAGAGCAAACAGGTCCACATGCAAGAACTGCATCAGTTTACGGTGCTTAATCACTTGCTTTCTTCATATGTGGCGAGCTTATCGTTGTATATCAAAGAACATCATTTCATTTGCACCAATTATCAGGAAATTAGGCCCATTGCAGAAAATACCACTTATCTATTAGAAAACGCTAGTGAGAACCTTCATAAGCAGATTGTTGAACCTAGCAATGTTCCATTAATCCGATTAAAAAAGCTTCCTGAACCTCGAATTTCTGATACCGCCATTGTAATTGAAGAACAATTTGATTTGATACAGAAAGTATCCTACGATATTTTTAAGCTTACCGAAAAAATCAAGATATAGCGAAAATACTTTGCCAAACTAAAAAGTCTTTCGTTTGTTGCTAACAAAAAAGAAAGACAATCATGGAAAAAGTATATACAGCCTCTGTTACCGTTATTGGCGGTAGAGATGGCCACGCAAAATCAAGTGACGGTATATTTGAAACCGATTTAAGAAAACCGAAGGAAATGGGTGGACAAGGTGGTGCACCTAACCCAGAACAATTATTTGCTACGGCATGGGGTTCGTGCTACTTGGGAGCTTTACAATCTGTAGCAGATCCCGAAGGTGTTGATGCGAGCAATGCGAGTGTGAATGTACATGTATCTTTCAACAAAGATGGTAATGGCTTTGCACTTTCCGCAGATTTGGATGTACATATTCCAGATATCAGTATAGAGGAGGCTCAAACCTTAGCCGACAAAGCACATGCAGTTTGCCCCTATTCCAAAGCCACAAAAGGTAATGTAGAGACAAGGGTTACCGCAGTTTAATCATCTGATGTTCACAGTACGTCATTCCCAACTTAATTGGGAATCCCAATGCCAAACACGTGTTAAGATTCCCGCTTTCACGGGAATGACGTACTATATAACTTTTGCTGAGACTTATAACAACAACTTGCTTGCCAATCCCAATAGCAACAAGAAACCGAATACGTCGGTAAAAGTGGTAATGATAATAGAAGATGCAATTGCGGGGTCGATACCTACCCTTTTCAAAAGCAAAGGAATACCAGCTCCTGTAAATCCTGCAATAATTAAGTTTCCAGTCATTGCTAAGAATATCACCAGCCCGAGCATCAAATTGGCATCAAAGAAATAGGCAAAAGCCAAAACTATGGCTCCCGTTACGGCACCATTGATCATACCTACGGTAAATTCTTTTAAAACTGCTCGATATGCCTGCTTATCTGTCAAATCATATAATGAAATACGCCTAACGGTAACTGCTAGTGCCTGCGTGGCAGCGTTCCCTCCCATACCTGCAATAATGGTCATATACGCCGATAAAATGGCCAAATGTGCTAAGGTATCTTCATAATATCTGACTACTGCAGAGGCTAAAAATGCGGTACCAAGGTTAATGATTAACCATGGTAGTCTTGATTTTACCGCATCAATCCAATTACCGGCCAGTTCCTCATCTTCCGAAACCCCTGATATTTTAAGGATATCTTCTGTGTTTTCATCCTCAAGTACGTCAATTACATCATCAAAGGTTACCCGACCCAATAATTTTAAATGACCGTCAACAACCGGGATACTTGTTAAATTATATTGAGATAGTAGTTTTGCCACTTCCTCTTGGTCGGTATCCGCATTCACATAAACAGCATCAGGTTTCACCATTTCGATGATTTTCACATTCCCTTTAGCCTTAATGATGTCCTTTAAGGAAACAATGCCTTTAAAGATATTCTCATCATCTACCACAAATACCGTATAAAACTCTTCTATTTCTTCGCTCTGCTTAATGATTTGGTCTATCGCATCTTTTTTGGTGAGGTTAATGTTCACCTTGATCATCTGCGTATTCATTAAACCACCGGCAGTTTCTTCGTGGTAGCTCAATAAGTTCCTAATGCTCTCGGCATCATCCTTACTTAAATCTTCTAGAATCTCATGCTGCTCATGTTCATCTAACTGGGAAATGATATCGGTAGCATCGTCATAATCCAGCTCTTCTACAATTTCAGTACGCTTTTCAGGATGTAATTGGATCAAAAGCTCTTCCGGGTGGGCCTCTTCGCTCATCTCTGCAATCACTTCGGAGGCTTTTTCTACATCCAGCAGGTTAATGATTCGTTGCCGATCCTCCGCATTGATATTATCGAAAAGAATAGCAATTTCCGACGCATGATATTCTGCCAAAATACTACTAAGTTCTTGGTCGTCGCCCTCTATTGCTTTTCTTAATTTAGAAAGGTCTGTCTTATCTAATTCGAACGATTGCATTTTCTACCGATAATATTTTATAAAATTAAATTGCCCGACATCTAAAGCTAGGGCTAATATCGGCAATTCATCCGATAAAGTATTTTCAAACTATCATTTAAAATATCCGTTATTAACCATATGGCATTAATAGAGTTCACCAATAAAGGAATTTACTGCAAACAGGGTAATTTTTATATTGACCCCTGGCAACCTGTAGACAAGGCAGTAATTACCCATGGCCATGCCGATCATGCTAAATGGGGAAACAAAAACTATTTATGCCACACTTTAACCAAGCCTATCCTTACAGAAAGATATGACCTATCAGATAATGTAGAAACCTTGTCCTATCAAGAAACCATTAACATCAATGGGGTAAAACTCACTTTATTTCCCGCCGGACATGTGATTGGTTCGGCACAAATCAAGCTCGAATACAAAGGTGAAATTGCGGTGGTTTCTGGCGATTATAAAACTGAATATGATGGCATCAGCACCGCTTTTGAGCCTATAAAATGCCATACTTTCGTCACTGAAAGCACTTTTGGCTTACCTATTTACAAATGGCAACCTCAACAACAGCTATTCGACAGTATTAGAGATTGGGTGGCAAGCAACCTACAAAAAAACAAAACAAGTATTTTAATTGCTTATAGTTTAGGAAAGGCACAAAGATTAATTAAGCACTTGGCAGGCAACCAATCCATTTTTGTACATCAAACCATCGCCAACCTTAACCACGCATTCGAAAATGCAGGTGTGGAATTACCTTCAACCATCAAAATCACGCCAGAAATAAAAAAGGATGAGTTGCAAAAAGGAATAGTCATTGTACCGCCAGCATTAGCAGATAGCAGGTGGATTAAAAACCTAACCAACCCTGCAATTGGTATTTGCAGTGGTTGGATGGCCGTGAGGGCGGGCAGAAGATGGCGCAGTGCCGATGCCGGATTTGCCCTTAGCGACCATGCGGATTGGCCGGGATTATTAACGGCCATTAGAGCTACCGAAGCAGAAAAAGTAATGGTGACACATGGAAGCACAGCTACTTTCAGCAGGTATTTAAACGAAATCGGCATAAATGCCCAAGAGGTAAAAACGCAATATGGAGATGAAGAAGAGGCGGAAGAAAAAGTCGATGAAAACGAAATTAAAGAGGAAAATCTTAATATATGAAGCGTTTTGCTCAACTGATACAGGAACTGGAACTAAGTAATAAAACCAATGATAAAATAGAAGCCTTGGTAAATTACTTTAGTGAAGCCGATGAAAGCGACAAGCCTTACGTAATTGCGCTATTTACTGGTAAAAAGCCAAAACGACCTGTGGCCACCAATCTGATCAGGCAATGGGCCATAGCACTTAGCAACATTCCCGAGTGGCTTTTTACAGAAAGCTACCACAGTGTAGGTGACCTCAGTGAGACTGTGGCCTTGGTATTACCAAATGCTGAGCACGCTATTGAAAAACCACTGCATCAATGGGTCAAGGAATTGGCCCAACTTCAGGGCAAAACCGACGAAGAAAAGAAAATATATGTACTCTCCGCCTGGAACAGTTTAACTACACAAGAACGGTTTATTTTTAACAAGTTGATTTCCGGTAACTTCAGGATTGGCGTTTCTAACAAAATGCTAGTCAATGCCATTGCGAAACAAAGCCAGCAAGATGCCAACAAAATTATGCATAGCATTATGGGCAAGTGGCAGCCTTATAGCATCAGTTATACAGAACTCACCTCTGGCAGTCATGTCAATACCGATAACTCTTGGCCTTACCCCTTCTGTTTGGCCTATGCTTTAGATACCGAACCACAAAACCTTGGTACCCCTACCGAATGGCAGGCTGAATGGAAATGGGATGGCATACGAGGACAAATTGTAAAACGAAACGGAGAACTGTTTATATGGAGCCGTGGCGAAGAACTGGTTACCGAACAATTTCCGGAATTACATTTCCTTAAAGATGATTTGCCAGACGGAACAGTATTAGATGGAGAAATACTTGCCGTAAAAGATGGCAATGTACTCCCTTTTAGCACCCTACAGCAGCGATTAAACAGGAAGAGCATCAATAAAAGTCAACTCGAAAATGCACCGATAGGCTTTTTCGTATATGATTTATTGGAATATCAGGCAAAGGATATCAGAACTTCCATTTTATCCCAACGACGGGTTTGGTTAGAAAAAATCATCAATAGACTAAAGCACCAAAATAGCGTGTTCCTATCTCCAGTCATTAGTTTTACCAGTTGGGAACAACTAGCGAAAATTAGAGAAACAGCCCGTGAAATTAATAGTGAAGGTATCATGCTAAAGAACTTTCACTCCATTTTCCATTCGGGCAGAAAACGTGGAGATTGGTGGAAATGGAAAATTAACCCCTACACCGTTGATACCGTGATGATTTATGCACAAAAAGGAAGTGGTAGAAGAGCCAATTTTTATACCGACTACACTTTTGCAGTACGTGATGGCGAAAAGTTAATTACCATTGCCAAAGCTTATTCAGGTTTAACCGATAAAGAAATTAAAGAGGTAAATAGTTTTGTCAATAAAAACGCGATTGAAAAATTTGGTCCGGTGCGCACAGTCAAGCCAGAACTAGTTTTTGAAATCGCATTCGAAGGTATTGCCGAAAGTAAGCGTCACAAAGCGGGCCTTGCCTTACGTTTTCCTCGCATTGCACGCTGGAGAAAAGATAAAAAGGCCGATGAAATTAATACGTTAGATGATTTAAGGCAATTGCTAGACTCCAAATAACTATAACGTAAAGGACATTCCTACACCCAAATTAATCAAACTGATACTTTGGGTACTTGACGCTTCATTACTTATTCCGCTGCTACTCTGCTTAACATCAAAAGTAGGTTTGGCAGCTCCATAGTCAGCTACGAGTCTCAAACCTAAATTTTGTGAAATATTGTAGTTTAATCCAAGTCCTAATAAAATACCAAATGCTGTTGAACTAACCGATTCTTGTGTACTATTACCATTAAACGCACCTGAAATAGCAATCTTAACCTCAGGTGAACTGGTATATTGAAGTCCTCCCAAAGTCCTAGCCATAAAATTAAAACCGTTACCAATTCGATGCATATAGCTAAAACCTACAAGTGCATTAACATTTTTCCAATTCGTCATCGACATTCTTAAGGTCGAACCTGTAGGGGTACTATATGCAAAATCAACACCATTTATCCCTCCAGACAACCTACTAGTGAAATAAATATTCTTCAATAGCCTATGATCATATTCTACAGCCAAAAAACCTCCAATTTTGGCCAGACCAGCATTTGGATTACTGATATTTTTATCCCCAAAATCACCTATAGGAAAACTAGGTCCTACAAGAATATTAATTGCTGATTTTTTCGATTCTTGAGCAAATGAAGTAAGATATGATACTAATAATAGTGATACAAAAAGAGCTGAAAATTTCATAAAGGTTATTTGGCCTCTAAAATACCATTAGAATCAGAAATTTTAGTTAAAAATCTGAATAATCTTAACCATTTGCGCACTTCGTTTGTTTATATCATTGATTTATGCAAAAAACTAAAGGCTATCAACAAATTATTTCTTGGCTTAAAGCCGATAAAAGGAAGCCTTTTGATTTCCAAAAGGATACTTGGCAATATTATCTAGAAGGCTATAGCGGGTTAGTAAATGCACCTACAGGATTTGGTAAAACTTTTTCCGTATTTCTGGGTGTGGTGATAGAGGGGTTAAATCAGCAGAAGCCTGTAAAGGGCTTACAATTAATTTGGATTACCCCTTTAAGGTCACTGGCTAAAGATATTGCCAGGGCAATGAGAGAAGTACTGTTAGCCATAGGTCTTGATTGGCTAGTTGGTGTGCGCAATGGAGACACCTCACAAGCAGAGAAGCTACAACAGAAAAAAGCAATGCCCGAAGTGCTGCTAATCACCCCAGAAAGCTTACACTTACTTCTTGCCCAAAAAGGTTCTTCTAACTTGTTCAAAAACCTAAAATGTATTGTGGCCGATGAATGGCACGAATTACTTGGCAGTAAACGTGGTGTGTTGGTAGAACTGGCTATTTCTCGAATAAAAGGATTACAAAGAAGTAATGGAAATGAAGTATTGCGAGTATGGGGTATTTCAGCTACCATAGGCAATATACAAGAAGCATTGGACGTCATTGTTCCAAAGGAAACCACTAAAAAAATCATTGTTAGGGCACAACTAGAGAAGAAAATACAAATAAAATCAATTCTTCCAGAAACTATAGAAATATTACCTTGGGCTGGACACTTGGGTTTAAAGCTAGCACACCAACTCATTCCAATCATTAACAAAAGTAAAACCACACTAATTTTCATTAATACCCGCGGGCAATCAGAAATTTGGTACCAGCATTTATTGGATATTGAACCAGACTTGGCGGGCAGAATAGCCATCCATCATGGTTCTATTGATTTCGAACTAAGGAATTGGATTGAAGACAGCCTGCATAGTGGTTTATTGAAAGCAGTTATTGCAACATCTTCTTTAGATTTGGGGGTTGATTTTAAACCGGTTGATACCGTAGTACAAATTGGCTCTCCAAAAGGTGTAGCCAGATTTTTGCAGCGTGCGGGACGCTCAGGGCATTCACCATTTGAGACTTCAAAAATATATTTCTTACCCACCCATGCGCTTGAGCTGGTAGAAGCAGCCGCAATCAAAGAAGCGGCCAGAGAAAATAATATTGAAAGCCGAGAGCCCTTTGTAATGGTTTTTGATACTCTGATACAGTATTTAGTTACCCTTGCGGTAGGTGATGGTTTTAACGATAAACAGATTTTCGAAGAAATTAAACAAACCAATGCTTTCAAGGAGTTGCTACCTAGCGAATGGGCTTGGGCCATGCAATTTATTACTTCTGGAGGCGATAGCCTTACCGCTTATAATGAATTTAAAAAGGTGATAAAAGACGAAGATGGATTGTGGAAAGTAAAAAGTAGACAAGTTGCCATGCGCCATCGGCTCCACATTGGTGTCATTGTTAGTGATGCCATGCTAAAAGTAAAATTCTTAAGTGGTGGATATATAGGGATGGTGGAAGAATATTTTGTTTCAAAACTAAAAACAGGCGACAGTTTTGTGCTGGCTGGGCGGGTTTTAGAGTTTGTACACATCAAGGAAATGACGGTCATTGTTCGTCGCAGCAAGCAAAAAAAAGCCATTTCACCCAGTTGGCTCGGTGGACGTCTACCCCTTTCATCTAATTTAGGTGCTGTACTTCGTAAAAAATATAACGAAGTGTTAAATCAAAACCATCAAGATGAAGAACTGGATATCGTGCAACCACTTTTTAAAATTCAAGAAGAAAGATCCCATGTACCTAAAAGTGATGAGCTACTTATTGAAATGATCAACAATCGTGAAGGTTTTCATTTATTTGCCTATCCTTTTGAAGGCAGATTGATACATGAAATTTTAGGCGCGCTTGTAGCCTATCGTTTAAGCAAATTGGTGCCTATCACCTTTTCCATCGCCATGAATGATTACGGTTTTGAATTGCTGAGCGACACCGAAATACCGATGGATGATGGTATCGCTTACGAAGTATTCTCTCCCAAAAACCTCGCTGAAGATATCACTCTAAGTATCAACTCTACGGAAATGGCCAGAAGGAAGTTTCGTGATATTGCTTGTATTGCAGGTCTGGTTTTTCAAGGATACCCCGGCAAGTATATTACCAACAAGCATTTGCAAAGCAGCGCAGGATTATTTTTCAACGTTTTTAATGATTACGATAAACACAATCTATTATTAAGACAAGCTTACGAGGAGGTTTTTTATCAACAGCTGGAAGAACCTCGGTTGGCTGCCGCCTTAAATCGTATCCAGGAAAGCAATATTGTTATTACCTATCCGAAGAGATTTACTCCTCTATCTTTTCCAATCAAAGTAGATAGCTTAAGAGCAAACATGAGCTCGGAGGAATTGGAGCAGCGCATTGAACGGATGAAAAAAGAAGTTTTTAAATGAGTTAAAACATCAAGGAATTAAGAAATATTAAGGCCTGATGGCGACTTATTACTTTAATTTCATAATGATTATTTAAATTTCAGGTCATTTCGCTTTGCTTCAGTCGAAATGACGACGTAGGAAAGAAAAATGCAGAATAATTAACTACTAGCAATTAACTACTATCCCCTAAAAGTTATAAAGTGAAAATTTCGATTAGAGAAGAAGAAATCATATTAGATAAAGAAAGGGCCATTTATTTACCTAGTCAAAAGCTACTAGCAATTAGTGATTTACACCTAGGTAAAGCAGCCCATTTTCGTAAAGCAGGATTATCTGTTCCCAATAGCGTTTCAAAAAATGATTTGGATAGGCTTTCGAAACTGGTTCATCACTACAAGCCTGAAATTTTACTGATCAACGGAGATATGTTCCATAGCGATTATAATTCAGAGATTGACGAATTTGCGAAATGGAAGGAAAATTTCAGAGAAATAGAATTCGTTTTAGTGAAAGGTAACCACGATAAACAAAGAAAGGAAGTTTACCATAACTTGAACATCAAAACGCCAAAGGTAAGTTACAATTGTGCGAGCTTTTGCTTCGTTCATGATACCAATAATTGCATTTCGGAACTTTATCCCATTGGAGGGCACATTCATCCTGGGATCAGTATATCCAACAAGGCAAAACAGCGATTAAAGTTCCCTTGCTTTTATTTTGGAGAAAAACATGCTATTTTGCCCGCCTTTAGCAATTTTACAGGCTTACAAATTTTAAAAGCCACAGAAAACGATTTAGTATTTGCCATCACACCTACCAAAATTATTGAGGTGTAATTACCTTAGGCATGCATCTCTATCAATCGCCTTAATTGAGCCGCCGGTACTGCGCCACTTTGTCGCCAAATAGCTTTTCCCTTTTTAAATAAAATAAAGGTAGGAACACCTTGCACATTAAATGAACTAGCAGCAGCTTGATTTTTATCTACATCAACTTTAATAATGGCAGTTTTATCTCCTATTTGACTTTTCAGCTCGTTCAATATTGGCCCCATTGCTTTACAAGGTGCACACCACTCCGCAAAAAAGTCAACCAATACTGGCTTATCGCCGTTAATTAATTCAGAAAATCTAGACATAATATTATTTCTTTTAAAACCAACAAGATAATTAAAAAATGGTTTTGAAACTTTAACGTTATTAGACTTTTCGCCATTGCGAGTTTACGAAGCAATCTTACCACGCCAGTACTTTAGAAAATATGCTGACAGATGCTGAAATAAATTTACAAGTAGCTTTTCGCTTCGCTACAGGTCAGCATGACGAATGTGATTATTCTGTAATCTAATAATAGATTGCTTCGTCGTTCCTCCTCACAATGACGAAGAAGTGCAAACAAAAAAGGGAGCAATTTTCATCGCTCCCTTTCCTTTGATATTTTAGTATCTTATTTTACCGCGTCAATAACAGCTTTAAAAGCTTCTTTATTGTTCATGGCTAAATCAGCTAAAACTTTACGGTTTAAACCGATATTTTTTGCAGCTAATTTACCAATCAATTGCGAGTAAGAAATACCGTGCTCACGAGCACCAGCATTGATACGTTGAATCCATAATGCACGGAATTCTCTTTTCTTAGCTTTACGGTCGCGGTATGCATATTGCAAACCTTTTTCTACCGTGTTTTTAGCAATGGTAAAAACCTTGCTTCTTGAGCCCC